>ULOF01001233.1_pt1 | contig 39927 bp, 34 predicted proteins | sample 1952371 | NCBI WGS metagenome assembly ULOF01 (sample SAMEA4835597, study PRJEB28245) | human gut metagenome | biome: gut microbiome; material: fecal sample | place: Denmark | collected 2008 | reverse complement strand
CAGCCAGCTTACCGTCTGCATTCTTTGGTACATACAGATCGGCGGCAAGTGTAATGCCATAGCGATTATGAAATGTTACCTTGCTGTGATTAACCTTTTCACTTTGCGGAAAAGTCTTATCCCATTCGTTTGTTAATGTAAGCGTCTGATTCATTCTAAAATACCTCCAAATAAATTTTTATTCTAATGAAAAAGTAACGGTAACATCTCCGCTTCCCAGCGCATCTTTCCATCCGGACAGGTCATCTATTCTTCCAAGTCTTGTGTAGCTCCACGAATTGGAGCCATAAAAGATGACCATCTGATTTCCGTTATACAAAACAATATCCCCGGATTCCGTTGTGGTTTGACTATTGCTAGTGGGCAAGCTTGTTCCCAGCGAGCCGACTTTTTCAAAGCCGGAATAATCGCTCATTTGAATGACAACCGGCGCTTCACGCATCATATCCACGAAAGCGTCCACTGCCGCATTGCTTTCCAAAGTTGCTGTAAAATTATTGTTTCCAATTTGCAAGATTATTTTTTCCACTGTGTTTTCCTCCGTGGTAGAATTATTATCTGATTGCGACACAGGAGCCTTTGATTCTTCCAGTGGTTTCGTCTGCTGTGTATTTGACGAATTAGATCCATTAGGACGATTAGCCGATGTTGCACCTTCTGAACAACCAGACAGACAAATCACTATAACTGTTACACAAGAAAATAGTTTCAAAAGTCTTAATTTCATCTTAAATCGCCTTTCCCATTTCGTAGGCTTTTATTAAAGCAGAATGTCCCTCGATTTCTCCCACGCCATTTACACCACCTGCAAAGACCGTTCCTGTGAGATGTGCTTTAGGGAAACATTCAATCCAGCCTTTAAGTCCGTTTATTGCACGAGCATCCACACCTTCTTCATCCTCTGCCGCTGTAGATAAAAAGTAAATATCTCGGAAAGCATAATCCACAGAAAACAGCGGATTGGCACGGTCGAGCATTGTTTTCATTTGTCCCGACATTTCATAATAGTAAATGGGGGTGGCAAACACCAGCACATCAGCAGCCAACATTTTCTGTGCAATAGTATCTGCATCGTCGTGAATCACACAACGCTTGGTTTTCTGACAGGCAAGGCAACCTTTACAAAAATTGACTGTTTTATCGTAAAGACTGATTTTCTCTGCTGTGCTGCCACCGTCCACAGCTCCTTTTAGAAATGCGTCAGCCAAGACTTGCGAATTTCCGTTTTTACGGGGACTGGTTGAAATAATTAAAACTTTTTTATTCATAATGATATCCTCCATTTCTGTATATTAAGTTTACACAAAGAGCAGCCGCAACAGTATGATTATGCCAAAGAGAGAAAGAGCACTGCCAAATATCCGATTCATATAGCGGAAATTGAATTTCTCTGTTTTTTTCTTGATAATATAGGTAACTGCGCTAAGCGTTCCCCACCAAATATAAGTGCCAATCAATACACCGACTACGAGCATACAGCCACGCACCAATCCTGCGCCAGCAGAAATCCCAAAATAGGAAAATGCAAACAGGAATGTAAGTATTGCCGCAGGATTTGTAACGCCAACCATAAAAGAGGAAAAAAACATCTTAATTGGATTCATTTTTTCCACCTTTACTCCGGTTGTATCTTCTTTTTTTATCAGCAGGCAGATTCCCATTAACAGTACAAAACTGCCGCCAAGAATATTAATAATAATTTGATATTTCAGCAAAAAGTCGGATATAAGGGTAAGACCGAACACTCCCACGCAGGCATAAAAGCAATCGGCAACAGAAGAACCCAACCCTGTAAAAAGACCTGCCTGCATTCCGCTGTTCCAAGTTCGCTGAACGGTCATCGTACCGACTGCGCCCACAGGCAGACCAAATAATAAACCGATTAAAATGCCCCGCAAAAGATAGTCCATTTTTTAATCACCTCATTTCCTTTTCTGTATTTGCTTTATGCACAACAGGCACAGGGTGTATTTTTATGGTTTGAATCCCCCACGATTACCTTACCCCTTGCCTCATCAATATCCATAATGATTGCACCGACTTCGGGAACATAGATATGCCCGGACATTGGGTTTTTAATGCTGACAATCGGAGCGGTGAGGGTAGCTTCCACCTCGGAACGCTCAAAGGAAAGATCCGTGGCAACCATTTCGCAGTTAATCAGCTTCAGATTTTTGCAGTAGCAAAGAGGTTGCGTCCCGATGATTTTGCAGTTTTCAAAGGTGATATTTTCGCTGTACCACGCAAGATATTCACCTTTTACGACACTGTTTTTGACTATAATATTCTTAGCGTGCCAGAAAGCGTCTTTTGTATCAAACACGCAGTTTTCAAAAACAGAATCAACAATATACTGAAATGAGTATTTACCTTTCATACGGACATCTCGGAAAGTCAAGCACTCTGCACGCATCATAAAATATTCGCTTTCGGCAGTACAATCCTCCATCTCAATACCACGCACTGACCAGCCAAATTCAGGAGAAACAATGTCACAGCCACACATTTTGATATTGGTACATTCACGCAGAGCCTTAATACCGTAGAGTTTGGTATCATTGATTTCCACATTTTCAGAATACCAAAGAGCCGCTCTGCAAAGTTCAGTCATTTTCGAATTTTCAATTCTCAGCCCTGTGTCATGCCAGAACGGATAACGGAGATTAAAAAAACAATTATCTACTGCAACATCTCTGCCTTCTTTAAACGCGCTCTCACCATCGGCGGGACCATCAAAGGCACAGTCCTTTACTAAAATATCCCGTGCTGCATAAAGGGCTCTTTCTTCATCAAAAGTTTTGTTTGTAATAGTAATCATAGTAATATACTCCTTTCGAATGTTATGTTATTTCTTTGCTTTCTTCATTTGGTAAATAAAGTAATCAAGGCAGTCGATACACTTCTGTTCTCTATGCAGGGAATCGAGCAAATTTTTTCTGTGGACGGCTAACCGCTTCAGGCCATTTGCTTCTTTTCCTTTTTGCAGGTCTGCCATAAATTTTTCAATAGTGTCAGAATCACAGCCCGCATCTTTCAGATTTTGGATAATAGATTCCGAATATTCATTTACGCTCATTGTTTTCCTCTTTTCTGTATAGGGTTATTCTCCGTCACTAATCTGAACAATTTTATTACCCCATCCCTCCAATACAGGGTTATCCTCAACCGCACTACGGAATTCTTCTGTGTCGTCAAAATATCCTACCGGTGTATATTCACCTGTTACCTCGGCATCGCCGTAGAAAAGGATGATACGGTTTGGCTCCGAATAATACACGGTTCCAGCAGTTTCTTCGGTAACGGTTTCGGGATTTGAAGGAATCTCATATTGGCTGGGAATGTCATAATATTGCATAACCTCCCAGTTTTTGTAGCCCTCATAGTTATAAATGGGCAATCTCCAGTCAGCCGTGCCCACATGGCGGGCGATTGCCTGAGCAGTGTCATTTTCATACAGGTGCATTACAAACGGTTCTCCATTATCACCAAATCGAACAACCAATTCCGCAGCCAGCGTTCCACTCTCAGATTCATCGCCGTTGTCAGCAGCAGAACTTTGGGGATTGTTGATTACTAAATCGGAAGTCTCCGACGAGCGGCTTTCATTGTCGTTATTTCCTTTGGATTGACTACTGCAACCTGTAAATACACCGATAACGAGTGCCAACATAAAGACAAGTGAAATGTTTTTTAATGTTTTTTGTTTCATATTCGTTCCTTTCTTATGCCAGACTGGGCACAAATAAAATATTTAAGTTTGTTCCTTTGTTATTATTATAAGCCTGCCCTCTCTCTATAGCAAATACTTATATCAAATACATGCCTATAACAAATAGGCATATTTATTCAGCGACTAATACCGCAAGCGGCACCTTTTTGATTTTTCCGGCAAGCAGCCAGCCAAAAACGGTAAATAGAATCGTTACAACGGCCATAGGCAGAATCACGCTGATAAAGTTCGGGTGCGATACAAAATTACTGATACCTGCGAGTTTCATCACAGACGATACAATTGGGTCTGCAACAACTGCCGCTAGCACCGTACCGACACCCCCGCCAAGAAAAGCTACCATAGCAAAACGCAGCGCAAAAGTCAACCGCAAACTTGCTGACGAAAAACCTATTGCTTTATAAATACCTAAATCTTTCTTTTCAGCTAAAAGAATTTTACCGCCTGTCATAACCGTTACAATCAAAATAAAGACAAATACCAAAGTATACATCAGCAGCAGAAGCGCCTGCATAGCCGAGATAATACTAAAAAGACCCGGCCAAGTATTTTCATGCACATGAATGTCGCCACCGTATGCGGATTTCAAAGCCTCAGTAATTGCAGCTTTTTGAGAACCGTCTGCCAAGAAATAATGCCAGCACCAGAGGTTGGGGTGATCGCTGCCGATTTTGAGATACCCTTCCCGGCTCATACCGAAATTATCCCCCATATCATTTGCACAGGAATAGATACCCGAAATAATGTATTCTGCATTTCCTCTATCACCTCGAACCGTCACAGTATCACCGATAGCAATACCAAAATTAGCAGCAATAAATTCTGTTATTACAATTTCGTTATCCGCAATACAGGTGTTTCCCTCTAAAATGTGAAACCGCTCCGGTTCGTCAATTACATTTGCCGTGTAGGAAATTCCGTTCAGTGAAACGGTAGGCATTGCCAGCACATAAGTATCGGTAATATCCGAATACTCACGAATGGTATTTTCAAATTCCTCCTGCGTCAATTCGCCGAAAGACTGAACGCCGATGTCGTGGTCGGCAGGATTGAATGCATCCATCATTCCCTTGCCGTCAGAACCAAGCCACACATCCATTCTCCCCACGAGAGAAGCGAAGAATACCAGCAGGAGAGCCACAACAAAGGCTCCGATATATCTGCTTTTCCCGCTCATTAACTGACGAAACGCAAGGCGAAAATGAATCCTATCTCCAAATGCCGCAGGTTTTGTAATTTGCGTAACTGTATCATCCGTTTCACTGCCAATTGCTTTCATCGGTGTAATCTTGCCAATTTTGTAGGTTCTAACAAAAATGAACAGAGAAAGTAAAAGTAAAATCAATAGAAATGCTGCTATTGTAAACAGGAACGGCGGTGTTTTAGGAATCAAGACCCCCGTTGTCGTCAATGTAGCGTCTGCAACCGCACCACCGAAAGGGACAGATAGCAGGAAACCGATAATGAGTCCCAAAGCGGCAGGAATACTATATTGCAAAAGTTGTAAAAAACGGAGCCTGTTTGCAGTAAAACCCACGGTTTTCAAAATGCCCATATTCACAAAGTCTGAAGCAATCGTACTGCTGATGCTGTGACTCAAAACAATTAAAACCACAAAGAAAAGCACAAAGGAAAATGCAAAGAGCAGTCCGCTGAACGCCCGTAGCAGAATCAGCATAAATCCTGTTATGGCTTTCTTACTGTGGACGGCTTCTGTATATTCGGCAAGTGCAGTTTGTTCATTCAACAGACTGTTTAATTCTGAAACAGTCAACCCACCTTCTTCTGCCCCAAAGATATGAAGCATTGCTCCATCACGGGCAAGAGCATCAATTCCTGCATTAGAAATAAGGTCTAACGCTATGTATCCGTCGGATTCGCTGATTAAAAAACCTTTCATACCAATCATCGAGCTCCCCATAAAAACATCTTCATAAAAACCCTTTACGGTAAGGGTCAGATTTTCTCCAGCTCTTGCAATAGGAAAAGTAATTTCATCACCGATTTGTATATCGCAGATAGAAACCATAGAGGGGGACACATACACCTCACCCGGTAAAATTTCGTCAGGCTGTTCGGTATATTCCGACATATTTCCGGCAAAAAAACGATAGCGGTTTTCCAAAGGATTATAGGTTATGAGCTGTCCTTCACTGTCTGATTCTATGCCATTTGCAGTATAGTTTGAGTAAATAAGTCTCTGTATTTCTACACGCTCAATTTCTTTCAAAGCCTCTATTCTGCTCTCCAAATCAGATACGTCAGGTAAATTTGCCACCCAAACAGTAAGCTCACCAAATCCAGTCCGGTCAAGCTCGTTCCCAATATATTTTTCGGAATTAAACCAAATGGCGAGTACTGTTCCCAAAGCGGCTGCAACAAACAGGGTAAGAATAAAAATCCCACAAAGTATTCCCTTATGTCGTTTTAAATTTGCTTTTAATAAAATCTTGTTTTCCATAAAGCAACCTCCTTACTTACCATTGCAAAGAAGAAAGCCATTTACCAACTTCGTTTTCTCTTGCTTTCAAATTGTTGTGCCCGTAAGGAGATAGATTCCGTTCATCAAGAATTTTGCCGTCCTCCATATATAAAATGCGATTTCCGTGTAAAGCCGCCCGAATATCATGTGTTACCATTAAGATACTTTGTCCATCGCTGTTTAGCCCCGTTAAAAGGTTCATTACCTCCTCGCTATTTGCCCTGTTGAGTGCGCCGGTAGGCTCATCGGCAAATAGAAGTCCGGGATTACCAATCATGGCTCTTGCAATAGCGGCTCTTTGTGCCTCACCACCCGACACCTGCGATGGCAAGCGGTCTTTGGCGTTTTCAACATGCATTTTCATAAGAAGCATATCGGTTTTCTTCCGAATTTCTTTTGTGCTGCCTGCCTTTGCCACAAATCCGGCTACTGCGACATTTTCAAAAAGGGTTAAGTTACTGACAAGGTGGGTTTGCTGAAAAACAAAACCAAATTCATTTGCCCGAAGCTCAGCCATCTGTTTTTCGGAAAGTTTGCTGATTTCTTCATCCTTAAACTTAATGCTGCCGCCGGAAATGGTATCCATACCGCTCAAAGCATAAAGCAGAGTGGATTTCCCTGCTCCCGACGAGCCCATAATCACCGTAAAGTCGCCCTCATAAATATTCACATCAATACCTAAAAGTATTTGTATTTCTTTTCCACTTTGCATAAAGGTTTTCCTGATATCTTTTCCGCAGAGAATTGTGTTTTTCATAGCCTTTCCTCCGTATCTGTAAGTATCAATTGCTTTTTGCCTGTTTTCGGGTCGGGCAGGATTTCGGGAACAAAATTTACATAGAATTGCACATACCCTAAATTCTTTTCTTCAAGAATCGTTTTCATCTGCCGCAGCATTTCGCTCCGCACTGCTTCCTGCAAGGAATCATCGGAGATTTCGGCAACCATTTCAAAAGCATCTGGAGACAACTGTTTAAACTGATAATCCCGCAGTCCCTTAATACAAAATCCCTCCATTGCAAGCGGGTGTAGAAACTCACACTTTCCGTTCCCATCGTTGAACCATAAAATATCCTCACTCCTACCGAGCAAACCTACTGCATGGGTAAAAGGATAACCGTTTTCTTTTGTTGGCGCTTGCAGAGTTAAGCTGTCCGAAAGCCGATAGCGAATAAGCGGCTGAACAAAGTTATAAAGACAAGTAAGATACATTGCTCCATTGTGGGTTTCTACGATGTTCATATCATCAAACAGCAGCATGCCCTCCTGTGGGTCACTCTCTACACCCAACGACAACGATTCGCTTGCTCCGTAGAAATTAATTACATCAGCCCTGAAAACATTTTCGAGATATTTTCGCAGGCTTACTCCAAGCGGTTCACCACAGGAAACGACACGCAGAATATGTAAATCAACATCTCCGTTTTCGACAAGTGTACCAAGAATTTTAATAGCAGACGGATAACCGATAATCATATTAGGCTTAAACTCTTTTACAATGTTTATCCATTCATCAAGTGGAGTGTTAATATCCAGATAGATTTGCTTTGCACCTACACCATCGATTCCGTCGCCTACAGCCATTGCCCCGCCATAGCGTCCGTCGGTAGCGGCAATATATATGATACGGGGACCTTGCACCAAAAATTTTAGAATCTGCGGCATAGACATATTCCATAGTGCTCCACGGATTATACCAAGCAGCATACAATTCCAAGCACTTTTGTCATAAACAAAATATCCCGGTTCTCCAGTGCTGCCGGAAGAATGAACAATATGGTATTTTCCGTTAAAGGGTTTCCGGTTGGGCTTCTCCTGCTCATCAAACCGACGGATTTCTTCCTGCTTTAAATCCGGCACAGTAACAAGGGCATTAAACTGCGACAAGAGAATAGATTTGTCAATTGTGGGAAACTTTGAAAGCGGTGTACTATCAATTTTTTCGGTTGTAATACCTGCTTTTTCAAAGCTATTCCGGTAGTATTCCGAATTTTCATATGCATAATGTAACAAACGTCGGAGCTTCTGATTTTGTAAACAAGAAATCTCCTGGGGGGTCCTTTTTTCGTTTCTTTTGAGATTCCATAAATCAAATACAGTTTTAATATAATTCATTATTCCTGTCCTCCTGTAACGGTGAAAACATACGGCTCTATGTAATTTTCACGGTGATAATACCGAACCTCACCAGTGGATTGATTCATTATAATGCTCCATTCAGTAGATTCAAATTCTCCGAAATTATCCTTACTTACGCTGTCAAGAGTATCCCGAACATCGTTCATCTCCATTGTTTCAGTTTCTTTCAAACGGTTCATCAGAATTTCATAACGCTCGTGAGATTGCTGTGTGCCAATTCCCTTCTTTTCTCCCTCTGCCAAATAGAAATTGGTAACTGCCGGGGTCTCGGTAACAACCATTTGATTGTTTACATATTCTACAACTACACTGTTACCGGCTCGGTCAGCAATCGCAAAATGAACCATATATCCAAAAGAAGCGTGCATATCGTAATTGTTTAATAATTTGACTGCTTCTTCTACATTGGCGGCTCTATCGAGCAGCAGCCGGATAGCAGTAGTGGTTGTAATATCGGGCTTATCTGTGTTCTGTTCAATGGTATCGTTATCCTCAATCATATTCACAGAAACAGCAAGTCCCATTTCATTCAGACCGTCAAGGGGGGCATAAAGTCCGGCAAGTGCCTGTATTTGATCGGGCAGCCTCGAAAGGCTGATTCCACTCATACTGATAAAATCAGTGTTGACCGTAGATATGGAACTGTAACCGTTTTCCGGCTGGCTTTGTATCACCATTGCATTGCAGGTGTTCCAGTCAAAATTTCTACCGAACAACGAATTGCCGTTTGTGTCTTTGACGGATAATGTACTGCAGCCAAAGGGATTACCACCGAATATTAGGCTGCCTAAATCAGACATCACATTATCCACTAAAAAAGAAACGACCTCGGAATCTGACGAAGCACCACCCTGCTTTAAAAATAAGTCAAAACCGTAATCACCGTTATACTGTACTGCCGAAAAACCATCTGTAAGTTCCATGATTTCATCCGTCAAGACAATAGAAATAGGCGGCTCGTTTTCTTTTGTATCGGACGGGGACTCATTACTATTTTCGATGGGTGATATCTCTCCTGTGTTGTTACACCCTGCAAATACCATTGTCACCAGCAGAGCGGCAAGCAGGATAAAAGTTACTTTTTTCATAGATATAGCTCCTTTTTCTATGTATGTTTGTTATAATTTTATTATATGTTTCATTCGCAAAAATAGCAAATACTCATATCAAATATCTACCCATGCTTGACAGGCATATTAAATTTTGATATACTAAACACAAATAAGGAGGTGCCTTTATGGAATTTCGAGTGTTACAATATTTTTTAACTGTCGCAAGAGAGGAAAGCATTTCCGGAGCAGCAGAATTTTTACATCTTTCACAGCCTACTCTGTCCCGTCAGCTCAAAGATTTAGAAGATGAACTTGGCAAACAACTGTTTATAAGAGGCAACAGGAAAATAACCCTCACGGAAGAAGGTATGCTATTACGCAGGCGTGCGGAAGAAATTACTGACCTCGTAAGAAAAGCAGAAGATGAAATTTCTGTTTCTGACGATATTCTTGCAGGTAATATTACGATTGGCGCCGGTGAAACAGATGGCAACCGTTTTTTAATAAAAGCAATGAATACCTTACAGCAAAATTACCCGCTCGTGCATTTCAACATTATAAGCGGAGATAAAGTTATGATAACCGAAGCGATTGATCGAGGGCTGATTGACTTTGGGTTGATTTTCGGAAATGTCGATTTGACAAAATATGATTCTATGCCGATTCCCTATAAAGACACTTGGGGTGTACTTATGCGGCATGACGCACCTCTTGCAAGCAAAGAATTTATTATCGCAGAAGATTTGATAGATAAACCTTTGATTATTTCACGACAGGCATTTCAAAATGTAGAATTCAAAAACTTTTTTCAATGTGAACAAGAGCAGCTTAATGTTATTGCGACCTATAATTTATTGTTCAACGGTTCTCTTATGGCTGATGAGGGAATGGGGTATGTTCTTTGTTTTGATAAGCTGGTAAATGTTTCAGGAAATAGTAATCTGTGCTTTCGTCCGCTCGAACCGAGAGTAGAAGCAAGTATGAATATTGTTTGGAAAAAATATCAGGTATTTTCTAAACCCGCACAGAAATTTTTACAGATATTACAGAAAAAAGAATAATGCTTTATATATATCAAAAGCCGGCAGGTATACAAGTGGCTTCAAATGGTAGACAAAGAGGCGTTGAAGGTAACACTTCAACGCCTCTTTATTATTGATGATAATAGCTGAAGAAATCAGCAAGCTTTTCCACTGACTCTTTCAGTACCTCAATTCTCGGCAGATATACCACGCGGAAATGGTCAGGCTGCTTCCAATTAAATCCACCGCCATGTATCAACAGAATTTTTTTATCACGCAGCAAATCCAGGGCAAATCTTTCGTCATTGGTGATATTGAACTTTTCTATATCTATCTTTGGGAACATATAAAACGCTGCCTTCGGTTTTACACAACTGATGCCTGGAATATCCGTTAATGCCTTGTAAACATATTCCCTTTGTTCATAAAGCCTTCCTCCTGGTACGATATAGCTGTCTACACTCTGATGCCCGCCTAATGCTGTCTGAACAATCGATTGTGCAGGTACATTTGAACAAAGCCGCATATTAGAGAGCATGTTGATTCCTTCAATATAATCTCTGGCAAACACTTTATTGCCGCTAAAAACCATCCAGCCAATCCGAAAACCGGCAATCATATGTGACTTAGAAAGACCGCTGAAGGTTACGCAAAACAAATCCGGCGCTAAAGACGCAATGGAAATATGTTCTTCTCCATCCATAACCAAACGGTCATAGATTTCATCCGAGAAAATGATAAGCTGATATTCTCTTGCAATATCAACAATCTGCTGCAGAACCTCTTTGGGATATAAAGAACCCGTAGGATTATTGGGATTAATAATAACAATTGCCTTTGTCCTGTCCGTAATTTTCTTTCTTATATCGTCCATATCCGGATACCATTCCGCTTGTTCATCACAAATATAATGAACCGCTTTTCCGCCAGCAAGGGTAGCACAGGCCGTCCACAGCGGATAATCCGGAGAAGGAATTAAAATCTCATCCCCATCATCAAGCAAAGCCGACATGCAGAGATTAATGAGTTCACTAACCCCATTTCCCGTATAAATATCTTCAATGGAAACATTCGGTAACCTTTTCAGCTGTGCATACTGCATAATTGCTTTTCTTGCTGAAAACAGACCCTTTGCAGGAGAATATCCTTCACATTCCGTCAGTTGCTGTCGCATATCATAGATTACCTCATCCGGTGTACGAAAACCAAAAGGAGCAGGATTTCCAATATTCAGCTTTAAGATTTGTGTCCCTGCCTCCTCCATTCTTGCCGCTTCATCCACAACCGGTCCTCTGACATCATATAAAACATTGTCTAATTTTGATGATTTTCTAAATTCCCGCATTTTCTCTCCTCCTAAAATTCCTTTTATATTTTCATTGCTTTTGAGTGTTTCCATACCGGAATGTATCGGATTGTTTTCAGACATTCCGTTTCTCAACCAGTCCTCGTCAACCTGCAGCGTTTCCGCAAGAAAATGAAGAATATCCGCCCGGGGAATGGTTTTGCCACTCACATATTGGCTTACATGGCTCTTACCAAGCTTTACCCCCTGTGCGGTGGCAATACGAATTAAATCAACCTGCTTTTTTCCCTGCTTTTCCATTGCCGCTTTTAATCTGTCCGCAAATGTTTCCACCATCATTTTAACCTCCAAAAGTTCAACTTCCGCCCATATAAGTTCAATTTATACACAATATGATATCATAAATTCAGAATAAGTTCAACCATAAAACAACAAGTTCAGTTTTTGTTCAATATTTGTACTCAGCAACAAAAACAGACCCCATCCTCTTCACGATATACGCAAAAGACGAAAGGGTCTGTTTTTCTCATCCTAATTATATATAATTTCACTCCCGGTTGTCTGTCATAATCACTTACAAGATCATCTCTGATATGTTGTCTCACGAATCACCTTGCGGACCGGAAGTACAAAGGTTGGGGATACGGATAATTCGTCCAGTCCCATCTTTATAAACTGTTCTGTAAGCGTTGTATCTGCACCTAATTCGCCACAAATTCCAACCCAGCAATCCTCTTTATGTCCATTGTCGATAACCATCTGAATCATGCGAAGTATTGCAGGATGGTGGGAATCATAAATATTGTCAAGCTTTGGATTCTGACGGTCAATGGCCAGGGTATACTGTGTCAGATCGTTTGTTCCAATGCTAAAGAAATCAACCTCCTTGGCAAGAAGGTCACTAATCATAACCGCTGCCGGAGTCTCAATCATAATCCCGAGTTCCACCTCACCATATTTAATTCCACTGGCATCCAGCTCATTTCTTACTTCCTCACAAATTTTCTTAATATCCTGTACCTCTTTTACAGAGATAATCATTGGAAACATGATGGAAATCGTTCCAAAGGCAGATGCCCTGTAAAGAGCCCGCAGCTGGGTTTTAAAAATCTCTACCCTGTCTAAACAGATTCGGATGGCCCGGTAGCCCATTGCCGGATTCTCCTCATGTTCCATGTTAAAATAATCCACCTGTTTATCTGCACCGATATCCAATGTACGAATTACGACCTTCTTTCCCGCCATATTCTGGGCAACGGTCTTATACACCTGGAACTGCTCTTCCTCCGTTGGATAATTGTCCTTTTCCAGATATAAAAACTCACTTCGAAACAAGCCGATTCCCGCCGCATCGTTGGCAAGCACATTGGTCACATCCGCAACGCTTCCGATATTGGCATATAGCTTGATATGTCTTCCATCCAAAGTCTCATCCGGCTGTCCCTTAAGCTTTAACAGAAGTTCCCTGGCTTCCTCTTCCTTTTTTTTCTCTTCAATATATTTCTCCAGCGTAACCACATCCGGGTCCACAAAGAAGATTCCCTTTTTGCCATCCACAATTGCCATTTTGCCATTCCATTCTTCCTTGATATCCACACCAATCAATGCCGGAATGTTCATGGTTCTTGCCAAAATTGCAGTATGGGAATTGGAAGAACCCAATCTGGTAACAAATGCCAGAAGCTTTGACTTATCCATCTGTACCGTCTCACTTGGAGCCAAATCCTCTGCCACCACAATCACCGGTTCATCTCCAATATTGCCATCACTGCCGCTACCGGACAACACACTAATCACACGTTCTGAAATGTCCTTTACATCCGCCGCTCTCGCCTTAAAATAATCATCATCCATATCTGCAAACATGACGGAAAAATTATCCCCGGTAGTAGCCACTGCAAATTCTGCATTTACCTCATCATTGCGGATAATATTATATACGGAATCATTGTAATCATCATCCTCCAGCATCATGGCATGTACTTCAAAAATCATGGCATTGTCTTCTCCAACCTCAGCCACCGCCTTGTCATGCAGCTTTCCCAGCTGTTCAATCGCCTTGGCTTTTGCCTCCTCGTATCTGGCAACCTCAGCTTCTATGTCCTCTACCTTCGTTCTCTTAACCTGCTGCTGGTTCTTTGAATAAAATAAAATTCTGCCAATGGCAGTTCCCTTAAAAATTGACTTACCCGTAAACTGTTCCATTTTTAACCTCCTTCTATCTTATCAGCCCTATCCGAAAAGAAACACGCAGCTGCGTGTTTCTTTCCCTATACACATTACTGCAGAATCCATCCGGTTCTGAAAATAGCTCCCCGGCTGCATCCCGCATAATTTCCTACAAATTATCCTTCTCTTACAAATTCTCCTTCATAAACTCTTCCATTTTGGCAATGGCAGCATCTTCATCCTCGCCCTCTGCCTTAATGACAACCTCTGCACCATTCTTAACCCCAAGACTCATAACCGCCATAAGCTTGGTTACATCTGCACTCTTACCGTTTGCCTCCAATGTAATCTTAGAAGTAAATGCTTTTGCTTCCTTGACAAGCATTCCGGCTGGTCTGGCATGAATTCCAATCTCATCTGTAATCACATAAGTAAATTCTTTCATTAATAATTACCTCTCTTTCTTTTTGGTTATTTGTGAGATTAATGTGAGAACGATTACCCATTGTTTCTTCCCACACTCCTCATGGCATTCCAATAAATATTCCCTACCAATTATGGGCTAATTATAACAAATGCACAAAATAAAGTCAATAAAATACTTAATTTTTTTATATTTTTTCTTTTCATTTCCGGATTTTAATTTTTCCAGTAACCGCTTTGCACTATTTTATGGAATCGTTTTCACTTTTTATGGTAGTTTTAACCATATATTAGTCCTTATGCTTCCCTGGCTGATTTTCCAGTATCCGGGAAATGCCATAGGAATAGCTCCTGCTCCTGTCCACGATTTTTTCATCCCTCTTTACAGGTCCCCGCAAAGCAGCTTTTTCCCGAAAACTACAGGTCAGATTATCACACCGTTCACAGTTATGACACCCGCTCTCCGTCTTATTTTTCTTATATTCTGCTGTAAACAGGACGCTTTTTAAAGGGTGGAGCATTCCCTTTTTCCAGTAGATTCCTTTCTCTCCCAGCACCTTTGTCAGCTCATTTTCAACCTTTAAAATATCACTGTCTGGAAAATGATATTCTCCCATCCATTTTCCTGTCTCTCGAAAAACAGCTTCATTAATTTTTACATAAGCCTTCGACAACAATTCCATTCCCATGCACTCCATGCAGTACGACAATAACAGGTTTCCGGACTCTTCCACAATAGCCTCCAGTTCATCATATCGTTTTCCAAGCGTAACTGCACATACCAGATTTTCCTGCCGGTAGCAGACTACCGCAATTATTGTAATAATCCCTGCCAAAAATATACCGGTGGATTTTATCAATTCTTCGTCATTTTCATCAAAATGATACCTTTTTATAAAATTATCTATTGAAATGTCTTCTTTTCCAACTGGAAATGTATAAGCTTTCACATACATAATATTATCCTCTTCCCAACAATTCATACAAATTATTTCTGTTACTTTAAAGCGTATATTTTTACAGAAACCCAGTATACTAATCTTCATAAATCAGCTAAAAAATAGTATAAAGAAAGGAAATGTGTTCAAATTATGGAATATATCACTATCGTTTATCAGGCTTTTTTTTCTGCCGTCGCTTTATTAATCCTGACTAAACTCATGGGCTACCGCCAGGTATCCCAGTTTAGTATGTTTGATTATGTCAATAGTATTACTATCGGCTCCATCGCCGCAGAAATGGCAATTGATTTAGATGGAAATTATATGAAACCCTTTATCGCCATGATTGTATACGCTGCTTTTGTTATCCTGTTATCCAAGCTTTCCCAGATGTCCATTCCTCTCCGCCGGCTTATCAACGGAAAAGCCATTGTTCTCTATCAGAAAGGAAATCTGTACAATGAAAACCTCAAAAAGGCCAAAATGGACGTGGACGAATTCTTAGTAGAATGCCGGATTAATGGCTATTTCGACTTATCCCAGATTGAAAGCGCCATTCTAGAACCCAATGGCAAAATCAGTTTTCTTCCGGTAACAGAGGAGCGCCCTGCCACTCCAAAGGATTTGGGCATCGTTCCCTCCCAGGAAGAAGTATTCGCCAATGTTATCGTCGACGGACAGATTCTGGAATACAATCTAAAGCATATCGGAAAAGACAAAAACTGGCTGAATCAGCAGTTAGATGGTCAGAATATCAAAAAAATAGAGGATGTATTTCTTGCAATCTGTGATAAGCAGGGAAATTTTCATGCATATCCAAAAATCAATCACATAGTAGACCGGGATGTCTTAGGATAATCCGGTCTGCTTTTTCATTGCAGGGATTTACTCTTCCTCATCCTGCTCCGGATTTGAGGACTCTTCGTCTGCAGCCTTCATTGCCTCTACCATTTCTGCCGCCTCAATTTTGGCATCTGCATAACGATTGTCATAGGCGGTCACTGGCTCGTCCTTCCATTTCTCCTCCTCTTTCCGTTTTGCCTCATCCAGATACGGCTGGAACACGGAGCGGAACAGTATGGACTGCAAATAGGCAACCACAGAAAAAACCAGAACAAACAACATGGCTTTCATAACCAGATATTCATAAACACAATAACCCACTACTCCTGCAATACACCAGGCAATCACAGTTTCCGGCAGATGTCCGATAGCCATAATCAGCGCATTCTGCAGGGTTTTTTTAATTGTATTTTCAAACTTTGCCTGCAGTGGCCACACATAGGTAAAAATACAGAGATATGCGATAAAGCCAATAATACATATAACAATCCAAATACGGTATGCTTCTATTCCTGTATTCTGCCACTGCACAAAGGAAAACCACACATCGGAGCCTATAATAATTCCTGCTATCAGAAGAATCAGCCAAAGAATAGTTGACTGTTTAAAATTCTCTTTAAAGCTCTTTGTATATCGCTTAAACAGCTGGGCATTCTGCGGGTCCCAATCTGTAACACATACATAATATAATGCCGTCAGAGCTGCTCCTATGGTTACAATGGGAATGCAGCTGATAATAAAAATCACATTCAAAACGATAAGATCCACCATTCTGCTCAAAAACTTGAGAACAGGATTATCTAAATCAAACAACGCCGAAAACATAATACTTCCTCCTTCTTTCCTAAAAATAATAATATCCTACCTTTTCCTATTATTCAAGTGAAAAAAACATGAAAATAGCAAATCCACCCCCTCACCCCGATTCTGCTTGACAAATCTTCAAAAAATACTACTATATTGTATAGGTATGCTTGCACAATTTTGAATAAAAAAATAATACCATACAAGGAAAGGAATATACATCTATGAAAACACCATTTGTAACAAAGGAACAGCTTGACGCTATCTGTGCTCAGTATCCCACTCCATTTCATCTGTATGACGAAAAGGGAATCCGCGAAAATGCCAGAAAGCTTCACCAGGCCTTTTCCTGGAATAAGGGATACAAGGAATTTTTTGCAGTAAAGGCCACCCCAAATCCAACCATTTTAAAAATTTTAAAGGAAGAGGGCTGCGGTACTGACTGTTCTTCTTATACAGAACTTTTAATGTCTGAAAAATGCGGTTTTAATGGTAACAATATCATGTTTTCTTCAAACGATACGCCCTTAGAAGAATTTCAGCTGGCCGCAAAGCTTGGTGCTACCATCAACCTTGATGATATTACACACATTGACTATCTAAAAAATGCCATCGGCACAATACCAAAACGTATCAGCTGCCGCTTTAATCCGGGCGGAAATTTCGCCATTGCCAACACAATTATGGACAACCCGGGAGATGCCAAATATGGCATGACTCGACCACAGATGACGGAGGCATATAAGAAATTAATGGAGCTGGGGGCTGAAGAATTTGGTATGCATGCATTTTTAGCAAGCAATACAGTAACCAACGATTACTATCCTACCCTGGCAAAGATATTATTCGAAACTGCAGTTGAATTGAAAAACGAGACCGGTGCACACATTACTTTTATCAATTTATCTGGCGGCGTAGGAATCCCTTACACCCCGGACAAACAGCCAAACGACATTCTTGCAATTGGTGAGGGCGTAAGAAAGGCTTACGAAGAGGTTCTGGTTCCAGCAGGAATGGGGGATGTAGCCATTTATACGGAGCTTGGAAGATTCATGCTGGCACCTTACGGCCATCTGGTCACCAAAGCCATACACGAAAAACACACCCATAAGGAATACATCGGAGTGGATGCCTGTGCTGTTAATTTGATGCGTCCTGCCATGTATGGAGCTTATCACCACATCACTGTTATGGGAAAAGAAGAAGCGCCAAAGGACCACATCTATGATATAACCGGCTCCCTCTGTGAAAACAATGACAAATTTGCAATTGACCGGGAGCTTCCTGAAATCACCATAGGGGACATTTTAGTAATTCATGATACCGGTGCACATGGATTTGCCATGGGATACAACTACAATGGGAAGCTGAAATCTGCTGAAATCCTTCTGAGAGAAGACGGAAGCACAAAAGTTATCCGCCGTGCCGAAACCCCGGAGGATTATTTTGCAACATTAGAAGGTTTCTGGGATGTGGAATTATAAGCCTTTGGCAAGACACAAGCCGTAAGCTTAAAGGTATAACAGCAAAATGGGAGGGAGTTATGTCCAAAAAAGTTATTGTACCAAAACGAATCAAAATGATGGTCCGAAGGAATCTAATCCATCTGCCGCGCATGTTTACAGCACTGATGCGCTATGCCACAAACGATAAAATCAGTGAAGAAACAAAATACACTCTCATCCGGGAAATTGGGGAACGGGGATGCAAATGTGGCAATGTAACCGTGCATGGTTATGGTTTTGAAAATCTGCCGGAACAGCCCGGCTATATTATGTACCCAAACCACCAGGGATTATTTGATGTCATGGGACTGGTTTACTTAAATCCCGTACCTTTTGGTGTTGTCATAAAAAAAGAGGCATACAACGTCTTTTGTTTACGGCAGCTGGTTCAAACTATGGGCGGTTTGTTTATGGACCGGGAAGACCCACGCCAGGGACTCCAGATTATTAACGAGGTGGCGCGTCAGGTCAAAGAAGGACGGAATTTTGTAATTTTTCCTGAGGGCACCCGTTCCAAAAACGGCAATAAGCTGGGAAATTTCAAAAGCGGAAGCTTTAAAGCTGCCACCAAAGCCAAATGTCCCATTGTCCCGATTGCCATTATTGACAGCTTTCTCCCTTTTGACAATACCACCACAGAGCAGGTAGATTCCCAGTTTCATGTACTGCCACCAATTCCCTATGAAGAATATCAGGGCATGAAAACTTCAGAAATCGCAGACATGGTAAAAAGCCGGATTGAACAGGTGATTGCAGAAAATGAACACAATTTTAACGAAAAGTATCGATAAGTTAACCAGCCACAAGCCCTTATCCAAGGAGGAGTTTGTGGCTTTATTAGATAGTAATTCCATAGAACTCCGGAAGCAGTTGGCATCAGCGGCTGATGCAGCACGCCGCCAGTACTTTGGAAACCGCATTTACATCCGAGGACTCATTGAATTTTCCAACTACTGCAAAAATGACTGCCTTTACTGTGGCATCCGCTGCAGCAACCGGCATATCACCCGTTACCGCCTCTCAGAAGAGGACATTCTGCAATGCTGCGAAGAGGGATATCATCTGGGCTTCCGCACCTTCGTACTGCAGGGGGGAGAAGACCCCTATTTTAACGATGCTATTATGTGCGGCATTGTAGCCAAAATCCACCAGCAGTTTCCGGATTGCGCCATCACGCTTTCTTTGGGGGAACGTTCCCCGGAAAGCTACAGGCGGTTATATGATGCAGGTGCAAGACGATATCTGCTGCGCCACGAAACTGCCTGTGAAGCACATTACAAGCTGCTGCACCCCCCATCCATGTCTTACCGGAACCGGATGAACTGCCTTTCCCATTTAAAAGCCATAGGCTATCAGACCGGCTGCGGCTTTATGGTGGGTTCTCCCTTTCAGACCCAGGAAATGCTGGCGGAGGATTTATTATTTATTCAGGATTTTCACCCCCATATGGTTGGAATCGGTCCCTTTATCTCCCATGCGGACACTCCATTTTCAGACAGAGAAAACGGAACCCTGGAGGATACTCTGCTGCTGTTAAGTATTCTGCGGCTGATGCAGCCATCCCTGCTGCTTCCCGCCACCACAACCCTTGGAACCATTGCACTGAACGGCAGGGAACAGGGAATTTTGGCAGGAGCCAATGTGGTAATGCCCAATCTGTCACCGGTCACAGTGCGGGAACAGTACTCTTTATATGACAACAAAATCTGTACCGGAGATGAGTCTGCACAATGCATCCGCTGTATGAAAAAACGGATGGAAGGCATCCATTACCAGATTGTAACTGACCGGGGGGACAGTCCGGATTGCCTCTGATTTTGCCCACTAGAAAAGAACCATTTAATTTTACACATAGAATATTTATAGAAAAGAGGAAGCATTATGTACAATCCAAATTCCATGAAAGCCGAAGAGTTTATTAATCACCAGGAAATTTTAGATACCCTGAAATATAGCGAAGCCCATAAGAATGACCGGGAGCTGATTCTGGAGATTCTGGAAAAAGCCCGCAAAAGAAAAGGGCTGTCCCACAGGGATGCCAGTGTTCTTTTAATGTGTGAGGACAAGGAGCTCAATCAGCAGATTTACTCCTTAGCAGAGCAGATTAAAAAGGACTTTTACGGGAACCGCATTGTTATGTTCGCCCCTCTCTATCTGTCCAACTATTGTGTAAACCAGTGTGTATATTGTCCTTATCATTTAAAAAATACACACATTACCCGCAAAAAGCTGACTCAGGATGAAATCAGGGCAGAGGTAATTGCACTGCAGGATATCGGACACAAACGTCTTGCCATTGAAGCCGGTGAAGACCCTGTAAACAATCCCATCGAATATATCTTAGAGTGTATTAAAACCATATATTCAGTGCATCACAAAAACGGCGATATCCGCCGTGTAAATGTAAACATTGCCGCAACTACGGTAGAAAATTATCGCAAATTAAAGGCTGCGGGAATCGGAACCTATATTTTGTTCCAGGAAACTTACCACAGGGAAAGCTACGAGCGCCTGCACCCAGCCGGACCAAAGCATAATTACACCTATCACACGGAAGCTATGGACCGTGCCATGGAAGGTGGAATTGACGATGTAGGATTAGGAGTATTATTCGGCTTAGAGCTATACCGATATGAATTTGCCGGACTTTTGATGCACGCAGAGCACTTGGAGGCAGTTCACGGTGTGGGACCGCATACCATCAGTGTCCCCCGCATCCGCCGGGCAGACGATATCGACCCTTCCTCTTTTGACAATGGAATTGATGATGACACCTTTGCAAAGATTGTTGCCTGCATCCGGATTGCTGTTCCGTACACTGGAATGATTGTCTCCACAAGAGAAAGCAAGGCATGCAGGGAACGTGTGCTGCACCTGGGTATTTCCCAAATCAGCGGCGGCTCCAAAACCTCCGTCGGCGGTTACTATGAAGACGAACCGGAGGACGAGAACTCCTCCCAGTTTGATGTAAATGACACCCGTACACTGGATGAGGTTGTAAAATGGCTGATGGAAATGGATTACATTCCAAGCTTCTGTACAGCCTGTTACCGGGAAGGCCGTACAGGCGACCGCTTCATGAGCCTGTGCAAGAGCGGACAAATTCAAAACTGCTGTCTGCCCAATGCCCTTATGACGCTGAAGGAATATCTGGAAGACTATGCAACTCCGGATACTGTCAAAATCGGTATGGAGCTAATCCAAAAGGAGCTTAAAAACATCCCGAATGAAAAAGTGCGCTCCATCGTTGAAGCGCACCTGAATGACATACACTCCGGAATGCGGGATTTCAGATTTTGACACCTGGCGAAGCTTTATCAACAAGCGGCTTCCCCAATCAAATCTGCAAATTCATTTTCCGGAATTGCCTTGGAGTAATACCAGCCCTGGAGATAATCACAGCCAATACTAGAAAGCCTTGCCTGCTGCTCCTTTGTCTCTACACCCTCTGCCACAATATGCACTTTAAGCTCCTTCAGCATCCCAACCGTGTATTTTAAAGTAATGCCTGCCCGTTCATTTTCAAATGCATCCCATACCATAAGCTTATCCAGCTTAATTATGCGGAATGGCAGTCTGTGTATGTAACCAATGGTAGCATAACCGGAACCATAATCGTCCAATGAGAAAGAAATCCCTTGACGGTGCAGCTTCTCTATATTTTCCTGAAGAACAGAAACGGAATTTACCGCTGCCGTTTCTGTCACCTCCAGATTAATCTGTTCTGGTTTCACATGATAATACTGCATAATATCATTTAACGTCTCCACAAAATCCTGCTGCATACACTGCACCACCGAAACATTCACCTCTATGTATTCGATACTGGTCTCCCTAAGATTATGCTCGGAAATAAAACGGCAGACCTTTTCAAAAATCATAGTTCCCATTTTAACAATGGAACCGTTTTTTTCTGCAATTGGTATAAAAATCTCTGGCGAAATACTCCCTAGCAGGTCATCCTGTATTCTGACAAGTGCCTCTGCAGATGTATAGCACTGCTTTTCCGTATTAAAAATCGGCTGATAATATACTTCTATCGTATCCTGTTCAATCGCTTTCTCTATCGCCTTTTCAATTGCTTTTTCCTTCCGGAGTGCATATAAATCCAAGTCACTCGCATAGACTACATTGCCCTTTCCGTTTTTCTTGGCTGATAATATAGAATAGTCAATTACATCAATAATGGATTCCAGCTGGTTTCCATCCTCCGGGCAAGACACACAGCTAATGGTAGTAGTCATCATTACCGACACTGTCTTCGTTATCCATGGATGACGAAATCTTTCCTGAATCAAGTCCAGTACCTCTTTACAGTCCCTCTCTCCGCAGCGCAGCTGCAGTACAAACTGATCCGAACCATACCGGAACACATTTCCTTTTCGCGTTAGCGTAGAAAGAAAATGCCCTACCTGTATCAGCATCATATCACCGGTCATAACTCCAAAGGTTTTATTTACAAATTTGAAGTCATCCAGTGCCAGCACCAGCAAATCAAATCTACGCTCTGCCATAATCTCCGCCTCTAGCAGCTCATCCATCATATTCCGATTCAGCACCTGAGTGTTATGGTCAAGAATCTCTGATGAATTTTGTGCTACAGAATACAGAATCAATAAAGCAATGGCAACCACAAAATCAATAAAAACAACCTGCGCCATTGCTGACTGTACAAAAACGGCAACACCGGTAACCAGACCAAGTATTGCAATGGTAGTCAGCTTACCAAAGGAATTAAATCTTGCATGCATTACACAGTAAACCACCCCATAAAGCATACAATAAATCGCAACACCATTTAATATATTAATAGAAGAGGTCTCAAGAAAACCAAACCTGCTGTCATAATGATATAAATGATGAACACCAAAATTGCGGATAATCTCCTCCGCATAGACAAGAACTGGTATTATAAAAAAGATGAAACCTATCCAGTCTTTTTTAATTTCCCTGCCCGTCCACGCAATCAAATATGCCATAATCCATATTGCAACACTATACTGTAACGCATAATAAATATCAATAACCGGCTGAATCTGATTATATACCCCGGCACCCTTATAATAAAGTACGCCCATGGAAATCAAATTACAAAAGACTGTCAGTATTTCTACAATTATAATGGTTATAAAAATACGGCTTCGCCTAATTGGCACATAATGTCCGGATATCTGAAGATATCCAACCACGAACAAAATCACCAATGCGCTCAGTTGAAAATCCATATTCCATTGCACATTCCTCATCTCCCTATCTCTTTTTCCTATCACTCTGCAGGTTTCATTTCCAGGTTCAAATCCACCTGTCCGGAAATACCGGGTATCTGACCGCTTTCTGTGTACTGCCAGATAGAAAATTCATACGGCCAATCCGGTTCATCCGCATATTGTGCAAACCATATGGGATACTGATAGACTCTTTCCAAATCCAGGTATAACGCATAATATGTCCGGTTCGTATACATCATAGCCTTATGGCCGGAGGCGGTTATCGTCTCCAAAAATCCCAATGCCGCCTGAGTATGCTCCTCCACCGATAAATTATTGGTCCGGGCATCCTCCTGCATTGGGTCCTCTCTATCTAAAACAATGGGATAAGCCAGATTATAGGCTCCAAGGTTGCTTAACACAAATTTCGCTTCTTCCACGCCTTCCTCATAGCTGGTCGCCTGGGAATAAAAGTACACTCCCACCGACACATTATTCTCTGCTGCTCCTGCCATATTAGAGGCGTACCATGCATCCAAAGCAATATTGCCATTGGTATACCCCCTGTAACCAAGACGGATAATCGCAAAATCCACCTGACCCGCCACGCGTTCCCAATCAATAGCACCCTGATGTTCCGACACATCAATTCCAACCTTCTTCACGGAACCGTCAGCCTCCACATAATTCTTAAACAGTCCACTGTTATCCAAATTTGCAAAATCCCATTCATGACGTTTGATATTTGCACTTATTTTAATTTTCTGCTGTTCTCCAAATTTATCAACAACCCGTATATAACTCGCATGCATAAATCTCTCATAATTATCTGCACTGAAAGCTGTAATATTATCGTTATGATACCCCGGCAATTTGGAAGTGCTCATTTCAAACGGTCTTCCCTTGCCATAATATTTTCTCTGGCATCCGGCAAGCACAACCATCAATCCTATACACAAACCAGCTAATATAATATGTTTTTTCATTTGTAATACTCCATTCTGTCCTCTACAAACATTCTAAAACAATCTGCTTTTCTTTCTATCCATCTAAAATATTTATCCAATCTTTTACCATAAAAGTCCCTAAAAATACGTAGATATATGTATAATACTATAAATTCAGCGTTTATTCAATGGATTTTGTAAGATATTGTGCAGTATGTAAAATATTTTATAAGAATTTGATAAAATTTTACTTTCTTTTCCATTGACTTCCATTTTTAATAATGATACACTATGCGTGTATTAATAAAGCGTTAAAAGATACCAACACTCTCGCTATGTTTTGGTATTCAAATTACCTCTATGATACAATAAGGAAAAACCGCTTACATATAGCAGCGGTTTTTCAAATGTTAATTATGAATCTATGATTCATAGTACAGTTAATTTAAAGGAGGTACTTTTCATGAACAAAGGTACAGTAAAATGGTTCAATTCAACTAAAGGATTCGGTTTCATTACCAACAGCGAAACTGGCGAGGATGTATTCGTACATTTTTCTGGCATTGTTGCAGAGGGCTTTAAGACTCTGGAAGAAGGCCAGTCCGTAACATTTGATATTGAGCAGGGTGCTAAGGGTGCACAGGCAGTAAACGTAACTGTTGTAGCTTAATCCCCGGCAATGAAAAAGCTGTCATGTATTGTTTTTCTCTTAATTAGAATACAATTCATGACAGCTTTTTCCGTTCTATCTTATAAATCTTACAAATGCAGCACTCTTTCCTGAATCTCCTGGGTACGTCCCTGATTCCAGAACTGGGTTCCGATATAACCACAGGTACGTCTCGCCACATTCATGGTATCCTGGTCGGTATTTCCGCAATTCGGACATCTCCAAACCAATTTTCCCTCCTTATCAGAGGAAATCTGAATCTCCCCATCAAAACCGCATCGCTGGCAATAGTCGCTCTTGGTATTCAGTTCTGCATACATAATATTATCATAAATATGCTGCATAACAGACAAAACTGCATCGATATTGTTCTGCATATTCGGAACCTCCACATAGCTAACAGCTCCTCCCGGAGAAAGCTCCTGGAACTTTGACTCAAAGGTCAGCTTCTTAAAGGCATCAATCTCTTCTGTAACATGAACGTGATAACTGTTTGTAATATAATTTTTGTCCGTCACACCCTCAATTTTTCCAAACCGTTTCTGCAGACATTTTGCAAACTTATAAGTGGTTGACTCCAATGGCGTTCCGTAAATACTGAAATCAATACTGGTATCTGCTTTCCATTTCGCACAGGCATCATTTAATCTCTGCATAACCTCTAATGCAAACGGCGTTGCCTCCGGATTTGTATGGGAAAGCCCCGTCATATAGCGGGTACATTCACAAAGTCCGGCATATCCTAAAGAAATGGTGGAATAACCATTATAGAGCAGCTTGTCAATGGTTTCTCCCTTTTTCAATCTGGCAAGAGCACCATACTGCCACAAAATTGGAGCAACATCAGACGGGGTTCCCTTCAGGCGGTTATGCCTGCACATTAGTGCTTCATAACATAGCTGCAATCTCTCATCCAATATATCCCAAAACTGCTCCATATCCCCTTTCGAAGAGCACGCCACATCAACCAGATTCAAAGTTACCACACCCTGGTTAAAGCGTCCGTAAAACTTCGGTCTGTTACTCTCATCATGATAAACAGTGAGGAAGGAACGGCAGCCCATACAAGGATAGCAGTTGCCATCCTTCAGCTTCTTCATTACCTTCTCAGAAATATAATCCGGCACCATACGCTTTGCCGTACACTTAGCAGCCAGCTGGGTAAGCGCCCAATACTTGCTTCCCTCTCTGACATTGTCCTCTTCTAATACATAAATCAGCTTTGGAAATGCCGGAGTAATATACACTCCCTTTTCATTCTTAACCCCTAAGATTCTCTGAGTTAACATTTCCTCGATTACAAGAGCCAGATCATCTCTTGTCCTTCCCTCCGGCACCTCATCCAAATACATAAATACAGTGACAAACGGTGCCTGCCCATTAGTGGTCATCAGGGTAATAACCTGATACTGAATCATCTGGACACCTCGTTTGATTTCTTCTCTTACCCGCAGTTCTGCAATACTGGCAATCTGGCTCTCATCAATCTGAAGCCCTGCTGCATCATACTCTTCCTTCACCATTTTCAGATATTTCTTACGACTGACATCTACAAAAGGTGCAAGATGCGAAAGGGTTATGCTCTGCCCGCCATACTGGGAACTTGCTATCTGAGCAATGCTCTGGGTTGCAATATTACAAGCAGTAGAAAAGCTCTTCGGACGGTCAATCATTGTCTCGCTGATAACCGTTCCGTTTTGCAGCATATCCTCTAAATTTACAAGACAGCAGTTATGCATATGCTGGGCAAAATAATCCGAATCATGAAAATGAATAATCCCCTCTTCATGAGCCTTTACAACCTTCTCCGGCAGCAGAAACCGCTTTGTGATATCCTTACTTACCTCACCCGCCATGTAATCCCGCTGTACACTGTTTACAACCGGATTTTTATTGGAATTTTCCTGTTTCACCTCTTCATTATTACACTCAATCAGACTCAGAATCTGCTCATCCGTAGAATTTGCCTTACGGACAAGAGCCCGCTTATAGCGATAGGTAATATATTTTCTCGCCACCTCAAATGCCTGCATTTCCATAATCTCATTCTCAACCAAATCCTGAATTTCCTCTACACTGAATGTGCGATTCATACTACTGCAGGTAAGCGTAACTTTCTTTGCAATCTCTTTTATCTGCTCCAAAGACAAGCGGTCTGTCTCTACAACCTCTTTATTCGCCTTTTCCACTGCTGCAACAATCTTTGTGATATCAAATGCCACTTCCGTTCCACTGCGCTTAATAATTCTCATATTTTTCCCTCTTTCACTACTCCGGCAGCCAGACTGTCCCGTCGCCGTCCCTGGCTTTATCCGACTTACTATATACGCAAATAATGTGTCAGATTTTCTTATCTGACACAACATCTTGTGTTATTGTAAATCACTTCCCGATAAAAAGCAAGAACATATTTCTACACCATATGTCGCTAATTGTCGCATTTTCAACCCACTTGTACAAATTGCACAATCTTTTTCAGCATAATATGCAAAAATCGGGATATTCGAAAGCGATATCCCGATTACTATTTTATATTCTTTCTTTTACATAACTTTCAATCATTGCAGCCGTTTTTTCAATCCCCAGCCTGCTGCTGTTAATACAGAGGTCATATCCCCTGGAGTCTCCCCATTTAAAATCGGAATACCGGTTATGATATGCCTTTCTCTTTGTGTCATGCCGTACCATCTTAAGGGCTGCCTCTGAATCAGACAACTGGTACTTATCCTTCACATGCACCAGCTTCTCTTCCTTATCTCCCAAAATAAAAACCGATACCAGGCCTTCCTTCCCCTTCAAGGCAGTCTCTGCACAGCGCCCAAGCACCACAAAAGACTCTCCGCCGTCCGCCTTTCTTTGGAGATACTCGAACTGCATCTTTACAAGATTCTCTTCTATAGAATTGGAATGTCCGCCTACACTTCTTGAAAGGATTAGATTTCTTGGTTTCTCATCAAATTTTTGCAGATGCTCCACATCAATATTCTTTTCCTTCGCAATGGCATCCAAAAGGCTCCTGTCATACAGCGGAAGCCCCAAATCCTCCGCAACCTTCTCTGCAATCTGACGCCCGCCACTGCCAAACTCACGACTGATTGAAATCATAATTTGTTTCTCCATATGGTTGCCCTCCTTCAATCATTATTATTTTTTAACGCTTACTACATTTCATCCTATGTCTGTTTCCTTATTTATAAATCCATTATACCGTTTTTTTTCACAAAATGCCACTCAAAAATGGTTCACTGAACCATTTTTTCATATGCTTGGCAACTCAAAAATGGTCCACTGGACCGTTTTCTCATATACTTGGTAACCAGAAAAGAGTTCTTACAAAAATTCACAGAATTTTTTGTAAAAACTCTTTTCTAACAGGATAGCGATTCCATTATCCAAAATATCCGAAATACTTTATCAACAATAACGTATGAAAATAAAAATCATGGAAATCAAGACAACAATAACAGTTGCCGGTGCCGATGTCTTACAATATCTTCCCCATCCAATTAAATGACCGTTTTTTGCAGCGACAGAAGTGCCCACTACATTAGCAGAGGCTCCAATCGGCGTTGCACTTCCACCAATATCCGTACCCATGGAAAGTGCCCATGCCAGAGTCGACAAATCCACACCAGTGGTTGCTGCAAGGCTCTTAATCACCGGTATCATAGTTGCTGCAAACGGAATATTGTCTACAAAAGCACTGGCAATTGCAGAAACCCAGATAATAATTGCGACCATTGTCTTCAAGTTACCACCGCTGACATCTCCAATGAAACTGGCAATAAGTTCCAGAATTCCAGTCTGCTCCAGCCCGCCTACCACCATAAATAACCCAATAAAAAATAAAAGGGTTTTGTAATCTACCTTTTTCAGCAGCTCTAATGCACCTTTTCCGGCCGCAATTAATGTAACAATCGCAATAACACTGCCAATAAAAGCAACGGTAAGACCGGTTTGCGCATGGGTAACCAGCATAAGAACCGCACACGCAAAAATAACACTGCTTATAACAAAATCTTTTTTGTTTGTAATTGCCTCCTTCGGGTCCGGAAGGACCTCAGGGTCAACCTCATTTCCGGATTTCTGCTTTAACTCCTTACGGAATACCATATAATAATAAACAATTACTACAATTAAAGAAATTCCTGCAATAACACCTGTATTCGTCAGAAAGTCCGCAAAAGAATACCCCAGAGAGGTCCCAATAATAATATTAGGCGGGTCACCGCACATGGTTGCCGAGCCACCCAGGTTCGCACAAAAAATCTCCGACAAAATCATCGGCACCGGGTCAATCTTTAAGAGCTTTGACAGTTCCACCGTAACTGCCGCCAAAAACAAAATGACCGTAATACTGTCAATAAACATTGCCAGTATTGCAGACATCACCATAAATGCAACAAAAAGTGGAACCGGCTTATAATTTACCAGCTTGGCAAGCTTCATGCAAAGCCATTGGAAAAATCCAGCCTTTGCCATACCTTCCACCATTATCATCATTCCCGCAATAAAAATAATGGTAGCCCAGTTAATACCAGAAGAGGACTCCTCCGCCGCCCCTGCCGCATACCAGAATCCAACCGTAAAAACATTCCGCAGGTTCAATGTCTCTACCACTGCACGCATGCTGTGCATTCCCAGTCCAAACACCAGCACCAGCGTCAACAGTCCACATACCAGCGTAATAACCTGTCTCTCTATCTTATCCATAACAATAAGAACGAACATTGCGATGAAAATAAGAACTGCTAAAATTTGCGCCATCGCCATTTTATATATCCTCCTATTTCCCGTACCGCTTCCTTATCAGCGGTATTTAATTCGCTACTAATCATAGCATTACCACCCAAAGAAATATATAGACACAGTTCATAATTTTTCATCTTTTTTTAATCAATTTTTATACAAAAAAACGAAAAAATAACAAGGGGGGTTCTATCATTTATTCTTCATTTTCATATTGCTCTAAAAGCTCCAAAAATTTTTGGCAATTTTCCCTATGTCCACTATTACATGGAAATGTCAGGATAGCAGCTTCCCCCGCATTATCATTTACAAAACAAATATTTTCCTTTTCCAAAAATCTCAGGTGGCTGATATCCATTCCACATATATATTCATTTCCCTCTTCATCCTCGCCCATTACAAAGTATGGTTCCCACGCCTTAAGCTGTTCCTCGTTAAGCACCTCCGTCACATCATAAAATACGCGTTCTACCGTATTGCAATATTCCAGAAAGCTCTCCGGTACAATTGCTGCATCCAGAGAACCAACCCGGATATTCAGAAAAAATTTTTCATAAAAGCTGGTATCCGCCGCCTCATTATCCACCCCAGGATAAGCAATCTGGTATTCCGTGTCAAAATAGGCATATTCCTTCCGGGGCTGGAATCCAAAATAATCGTCCAGCTCCTCTGAAAATACAGTATCCCCCTTTTCCATATATCCATTTACAAGCGCACAGGAAAAGCTGCATTCTGCATTGTTAAAAATAAAATGATAGGAGGTCCCGGCAGCCACTACAATCACAAGGGCAATAGAGACCAGCCATCCCCTATAATACGTAAGAATATAGTCCCATTTTTCCTTTTTCGTCATTCCTGCCATCTTTTCCGTCTCAGTTTTCTTCCATAAACGGAACCGTTGTTTCAATCCAAAAGGCTCTGCCGCTTGTTTTTTCCCATTTTCCCCTTCCGCACTTATATCCATCCCGGCTTTCCTTTTATTCCCCTCTGTTTCATCCGCCGTACCAGCCATTTCCTCCTCTTCTACAGGAACATCCAGTCCGTTTTGCTCAATATAGCGGTCAAATTTTCCTCTGATATAAACAGCCTTGGGATATTCTAAAAGTGACAGCCCTGCCAACGGCACCAGTATTGAAAACATCGGAAAATGCATCAGCAGAAACACCATACCCACTGTATAAGCACCCATCAACACACTTACAGGCAGATAAACCAGTCCAAACTTAGCTGCATTTTTCAAGGCAGAACCGGAGGTCTCTTCAAACTTGGCACGAATTGCAAAATACCAGTCTGCAAAGGCACACAGCGCCAAAACCATAGCAGCCGTAAGTCCATAAAACAGGCTTCTATATTCCACCTCATTCTGTGTCCAAAGAGATAAATCAGCCAGCAGCAGAATAAACCCTGCTAATATTAACAGCCATCCCCCAAAGGAGCCCCTGATATTAGATTTAAATTCCTTCATAAAGGATTTAATAATCGGTCCTTCCTCATTTTTTGCCATTTTCATCATTACAGCATACATCGCTGTAAGAGATGCCCCTGCTGTCACAATCGGCACACAGCACAAAAAAGTCAGAAGATTTAGCAAACAGAGGTCAAACACCTTTGTCAAAATACGATTCCACAAATTATCTGCTGTAAAAAAACTGCTCATACCTTACCACTCCATTTTAACAATCTGTATCAACCAGAAACTTTACGGCTTTTTAAAAAACGGACGCAATAAACTGCGCCCGTTCTCTATCCTCATTTTTATAATACGGCTTACCGCACCCATCCATCAGCCCTTAACAGCACCGGAGGTCAATCCACTGTAAATGCGGTTCTGACAGGAAATAAATACAATCAGCGCCGGCAGAAGAGATATAATAACGCCTGCACAGATTAAATTATATTTACTTCCCAGCGGTCCCACAAAAGTATATAGCGATGTTGCAACCGTCGGATACAATTTCTTATCCTGCAAATACAAATTCGCGCAATAATATTCATTATACACACCTACGCCCTTTAAAATACAGCTGGTAACAATTGCCGGTTTTAACAGTGGCAGCAATATTTTATAAAAAATCGTAAAATAACCTGCACCGTCTACAATTGCCGATTCATCCAGGGAATCCGGTATATTTTCAAAAAACTGAATGTAGATATAGATGGAAATAACATCTGTACCACACTGCATAATAATATATCCAACCAGCGAATTAATCAAGCCCAGTTTAAACATAATCTCATATACTGCAATCTGCATTGCAATACCCGGAAGTAAAGTTGCAAACAAAAACAGATTACGAATCAGTCCATTGCCCGGGAATTTAAAACGGTTCAATACATATGCAAGCTGTGTTCCCACCAATGTGGATATCACCAGAACCGCAATCAGGATGATGATTGAATTTCTAAACGCAAGCCCCATATTTGCTTTCTGAAATGCCTGAATAAAGTTATCAAAATTCAGCCAGCTCTCCGGAAGTGTCATAACATTGGTCTGCTTATATTCCGTCTCAGTCTTAAACGCTGTAATTACACAGGAGATAATCGGCAGCACTGCAACGAAGGAAAAGAATACAAGTGACAGGTATTTCAAAAAAACTACAAAGTATTTTGATATTTTCTTTCCATTCATTCCAATCTCACCTCGCTCCTAATTTTTGTACGGTACCCGCCGACCTGCCATGCCCATCGTCCTCCGAATCTCGGAACACATATTTAAAGAACAGCTTCTGCAACAGGGTCGCAAATAATATAATAATCAACAAGACAACCGCCATAGCCGATGCCAGACCTACCTTTTGCTGTGTATGTGCAATCTGATGCATAATTACAAAATAGGTACCGGTTCCATTTGCACCATCCGTAATAACATAAGGCGGTTCAAATGCACTCAGCGAACCAGTGATGGATAGGATTACATTCAGCACAACAATGGTCTTGATATTTGGCAGAATTATGTAAATAAACTGCTGGAATTTATTGGCACCATCCAGCATGGCTGCTTCATACAAATCTCCGTCCACCGACATAATCGCACCGATAAAGAGTACCATATTCTGTCCAAAATAACGCCATACCGAGGTACCCACCAGTGAGAAGTTATTGATGCTCTGATCCATTAACCAATACGGAAGATTGTCTAAATCAAAACCGCACCACTGCAATACTGTATCAAACACAAATCCTCTGGTATAGAAAAATTTAAATATAAAACCAACCGCAATACCATTGATTAGATATGGGAAGAACATAAATCCTTTAAAAATATTGCCTCCCTTTACTTTAAAACTCAATATTGTAGCCAGATACAAGGATAATACAAGCTGGATAACCGAGCCCAACATATAATATAAGCTAAGCTTTAATGCTCCAAAACAGTCATCTCTCTGAAATACGCTGATATAATTCTGAAGTCCAACAAATGTTCTTTCACCCACATATTTCATCCTATAAAAGCTGTATCCTACCATCTCCGCAAAAGGAAGATAGGTAAATACAAACAAAAGCAAAAGGGGAATTGTCATAAAGGCAATCATTACTAAAACCTTCTGGCCTTTTCTGCTGGATAACCATCCTGAAGAAGTTTTCTCTTTCTTTTTTTCCTTCTTTTCTTCTTTCATATAGCTTCCTCCTCAAATCTGCGCAACATTCCTTAGTTAATTTGAGTCAAGGAGAACCACTCTCCTTGACTCAATATTCACCAATCCAGAGAAGCGCGAATTCAGATTATTCGGTTACCTCGATTCCCAAATTCTTCTGTGCTGTCTGCCACTTCTCAGTCCACTCTGCCATAATTTCATCAAATGTCTTAGAACCTGTAGCTGCTGCTTCTACGATACCCTGAACCTTAGCATCACCGCCAGCATTGAATGAAAGCTCACTCTCTGCATTCATATCGTTCATGAAGTCTTCTTCACCTTCTAATGCAGGTGCATTCTCAACAATTGTTGCACTGCTGAAATCAAAGGTTGTCTCTGCTGTCTTAGAGATTGGATAACCTCCCTCTAACTCACACCAGCCAGACTCCTCAACCATCCACTTAACAAATACCATAGCAGCCTTCTGGTTGTCTTCTGAAGTATCGGCGCTGATACCATAGCAATAATCAGGACCTGCTGTTGCATACTGAACACCATTTACAGTAATCGGGAATGGCATATATGCAATATCATCCGGATGGTCGCCTGCCGCCTTCATCTGAGCGATTGCCCATGAACCAAGTACCATACAGCCAATCTCGCCATTGTTAATCATAGCCTTACAGCCTTCCCAGTCAGTTGTTGTATAATCTTCCTCAGTTAATTTCTGAGAAACTGCATCATATAACATCTTGTATAATGCATAAGCGCCTGTTCCATCACCATTGTCCTTAAATGGCTCAGCAGTGTGAACAAACTTCTGATTTAACCATGTCTCATCACCTGTTGTAATTGCTCCAAGATATGCATCCCACTGACCACCCATAGTCCAGCCTGCTGCGTAGTTGGTATACAAAGGAATTGCATCTGTCTTCTCGTCAATTGCCTTTAATGCCTCAATAAATTCATCCGGAGTCTTAGGTAACTCTGTTATACCTGCCTCCTCAAATACCTTCTTATTGTATAAGAGACCCTGTGCATTACCCATATAACCAATACCATAGCAATTTCCATCCTGTTTCCACTGCTCTGGGAAATTGATGTACTCAGCCATCTCTGTCGTTGTGCCATATGGAATAAAGTATGTAGAAAGCTCTGCCTGGTCAATTGCAGGAATGAACATTACATCGCCCCAATCGCCTGTAGAAAGACGAAGCAGCGCATCCTCTGCATAATCAGTAATACCTTCTGTCTCAACTGTGATATTTGGATAAACCTCATTGAACTTGGCAATCAGGTCAGCCATTGTTCCATCCTCTTCACGGTCTGTCTTATGGTGAAGGAACTTAATTGTTGTTGTCAGGTCTGTGTAATCCTCACCAAGCTTAATAGAACCGTAGGTTAAGTCTTCTGATGCTTCTTCTCCATCTGCAGAAGACTCTGCCTTTTTCTCAGTAGTGCTTTCACTTTCTGTGGTGTCTCCGCCGCCGCATCCCACCAGGGATAATCCAAGGGCAGCTGTCATAGCCATTGCCATTACTTTTTTCAATTTCATGTAAAATCCTCCTTTTCCTTTTAACATGTTTATGTTTAGTCCAGCAATTTTTGCTTAAATTAAGTTTAATATATTTTTATATTTAAGTCATCATTCAATATTGCATTTTATATATTATTATTGATATCTTTATGCATTTTTTCCATTCATTCAGAAATTTGCGCCATTTTTTGTATGATTTTTTTGCATTAACTTTAATTTTTATCTATTATTTACTCTATTTTTTACTCTTTTTAACCTTAATCTACGCTGTATTTTATTGTTTTTTCCTTATTTTTTCCAATAATTCCAAGTACTATATATTAATATTGACACAATAACTTATTATTGCTATATTAATAATAAACAAAAAGTTACAAACGATTATCAAAACAACAAACATGAATATCATAATATTTCTAAACAAGCAAAAAAGGAGGCCATCTGTTATGAGCTTTGAAAATACCTTTTTACATACCCTTTCCTCCCAATCCGTCTCCGTGAAAGGTAAAACCCTTTCCGATTATCTTCCACCTTCCATCCCCTACAGTATACAGGCTGCAGACCATTTAATTTACTTAAAGGCTGCCGGAACCACATCCTTTCCTGCCAACACCCACTATACACAACAGCATTTTCATTCCTACCTGCTCATACACTCTCTTTCCGGAAGTGCTCTTCTCCAATACGAAGATGATTCCTATCCCATTACAGCAGGCAGCCTTCTTTTTATTGACTGCCGCACGGAATATACCCTGCACTGCTCCACCCCTTGGAAATTCCAGGCGCTGTTCTTTGACGGCTACCCGGTTCCTTACTATTACGACATTTATACACAGATTGCCCTCCCCGTAATCAAGCTTCCGGAAGCATCTCTTTTTCCACAGCTGTTTACAAGAATTATCCTGCAAAATTTTAATCATCCCGAACTGACAAATGCTAAACTGCTAACTGAAATTTTAACCCATCTTCTCTGCGTCTGCCAGGACACCTATAACGATACCGGTATGCCCTCCTGGCTTATCCAGCTCAAAGAAACTCTGGATACAGACTATGCCCAGCATTTTTCCCTGGACGAATTATCCCAGCATTTCCATATCAACAAATATCAAATCTGTCGGGATTTCAAAAAATATCTTAAGACTACGCCATTGCAATATATCAACAGCATCCGCTTAGAACACGCAAAGGAGCTTCTACAGAACACCTCTCTTCAGATTAACGAAATCAGCTGGCAGGTAGGATTCGAAAATGTGAATTACTTTATCCAGCTTTTTAAAAGAGAAAACGGCACAACTCCAGCCCTGTACCGAAAAAAACGAATCCAGTAGCAGGACTATCGGGTCATAATTTTCCATACAGGAAACCTTCCTCCCAAATAGGTAATTACGAAACTCAAAAAAGAAAAGGAGGCTTACGCCCCCTCATCCGCTCTGACAAAATGATATAATCTGCTCTGTGCATCTCCCCAGGGTCTTTGTATCAGAAAACCACCATGCATCAGCATTTCTCCGGTATATTCCTGTCCAGTCTCTTCCAAACAGTATCTTGCTTCCGGCAAAAGCCCCTGAAGAAAGATTCGCCGGCTGTGATAATTTGCCTCTCCCATTACCTGTACATAGGTTACCAGTGCCTCCCTTTTATCCTTTTTTACCACCTGCCAGCAGTCATGGGTATGGTTCTCCCGAAAGGAAGCAATCCGGTAATAATCTCCCTCCCGTACCATATCATTATATTTGTGGTAAAGCTTTATCTGCTCCGTTATCGCCAAGCGCTCTTCCTGTGGTATTTTGGTTATATCCAGCTCATAACCGAAGGTGCCCGCCAACGCCACATGTCCTCTAGTCTCAAACGGCGTCACCCTGCCAACCGTATGATTCGGGCAGTCGCTTACATGTGCGCCAATGGAAGACAATGGATACAGCAGAGCCGTTCCCTCCTGGATGCGCAGCCGTTCCACAGCATCCGTATCATCCGAGCACCAGATTTGCGGACTGTAGTAAAGCATTCCCGGATCAAACCGCGCACCGCCTCCTGAACAGTTTTCCAGAAGAAGCTTAGGAAATTCCGTAACAAGTCTTTCTTGAAGCTGGTAAACTCCCAGCACATAGCGGTGAAACAATTCTCCCTGCCGGTCATGTTCCAAGGCAAAGCTCCCCATATCACTAAGTTGACGGTTCATATCCCACTTTACATAGGATATATCTGCACTTCTGAGCACTGCCGCAAGCATCCCATACACACAATCCACTATTTCCTGCCGGGATAAATCCAGCACATACTGCTGTCTGCTCTCCGATGCTTCTCTACCCGGAATCTGGATGGCATAATCTGGATGTGTCCGGTAGAGCCCGGAATCCGGCGAAATCATCTCCGGCTCAAACCAGATTCCAAAGGATAAGCCAATGTCCTTCACCTGCTCCACCAAATCAGCCAGACCTCCCGGCAGTTTTTCCCTATTTACCTGCCAATCACCCAGAGAGCAATTATCAGCATTCCGTTTTCCAAACCAGCCATCATCCATAACCAGCATTTCGATACCGCATTCCTTCGCCTCTCTGGCAATCGCAAGAAGCTTATCCGTATCAAAATCAAAATAAGTTGCCTCCCAGTTATTAATCAGAACCGGGCGTTTCTTATGTAAATACGGACTGCGGATTAAATGATTCCGGTAAAGGTCGTGAAGTGTTCTCGTCATGCCGCCAAGCCCTTTATCCGAATAAACCAGAACAACCTCCGGTGCCGTAAATTCCTCTCCCGGATTCAATTTCCACCGAAAATTGTAAGGATGAATTCCCATGGTCATGCGCACTGTATCAAACTGGGTCAGCTCTGCCTGCCCCAAAAAATTTCCAGAATACACAAAATGCATTCCATACACTTCGCCAGACTCCTGGTTCGTCCCCGGCGTCAAAAGCGCCAAAAACGGGTGCTCCTGATGACTGGATTCCCCTCTTATGGAGGACACCATCTGTTTACCATGCCCAAGAGCCCTCCTCTCTATCTGCCGTTCCCTTGCCCAGGAGCCGTGAAGCGACAGCATTTCAAATTCCCTGTCGTCCATATCCAGACAAGCGCTATACACTTTTTCCAAATAGACCGGTTCTTCCCCTATATTCTGAAACTGTACGCTTCTTGCCACCACATCTAAGTCCGTAAAAATACTATAGGAAAGAAGCATCTTCACCTTCAGTACCTCATCCACCATAGTAATTTCCAAGGTCTCGCAGGAATCTGGTGTCCCGAAGGTTGCCGGAAGACCCGGCAGTTTTGGCTTGCCAGCCTTTATTTCGTGAGATTGATAGACAAACTCACATCCCAGATGCCCCTTCGTGCTTCGCACCTCCACGCAGCTTTCTCTATAATCCCCCACACCGCCAAAGGAATACTCCATCGGAAAGGAATCCAAAAAAGAACATTTTTCCCTTTTGTTTTTGGAGGGAACGTAAGGTGCCTCTTCCGTCCTCAGCAAATACGCCCCGTCCAGGCTTTCTATTTTCTTTCCAAAATGAATGTGCCCCAAATATTTACCGTCTGCCAGCCCCATCATATAGGTAGCATGCGGTGTCTGCAATCCAAAAACCTGTTTTTCCTCATCATAAATGATAGCCATAACCGTTCCCACTTTCTTTTCAAATTATTATCCGGATATTTTACCTGTATGTATTATCATTCGGATGTGGCTATTCTAAAACATTTCTCAGGAGAATACAAGATGTTTTAATCTAATTTTAACTAAAATATATTAAACTATTTCAATTTTTACTTTAAATAAATTATATTGCTATATATGCTTGAAACCAGGGCGGTTTCACTATATAATATCTTTGCGAAAACAGAGAGACAAACTGAGACTTATAGGAGAAGGAAATGGTTATCCGGAAATACCAGTCATCCGATTGCAAAGAATTAGCAGAACTGTTTTATAATACTGTTCATACAATTAACGCTCGAGATTATACGCAAGAACAATTAAATGTATGGGCAACCGGAAAAATAGATTTACAAAAATGGAATCAATCCTTTCAAGAACATTGTTGTATGGTTGCAGTTGATGCTAAAATTATTACAGGCTTTGGAGATATGGATAAAACAGGCTATCTTGACCGGTTGTTTGTTCATAAAGATTATCAGGGAAAAGGTATTGCCTCCGCCATTTGCGACAGATTGGAACAAACAATTACAGGAAAAATCATTACCCATGCCTCTATTACAGCGAAACCATTTTTTGAAGGCAGAGGATATAAAGTGATTAAGGAACAACAGATACTCAGAAACGGAATTATATTAACAAATTATCTTATGGAGAAAAATCGATGATTATTTTGATTACAGGTGCTTCTCATACAGGCAAGACCTTACTGGCACAGAAACTTCTTGAAACATACCAATATCCATATTTATCCATTGATTTGTTGAAAATGGGATTAATCCGGAGTGGAAATACAGAATTGACACCGGAAGATGATGGCAAATTAGAAGTCTATTTATGGCCGATTGTCCGGGAAATGATAAAAACTGCTATTGAGAATAAGCAAAATCTTATTGTAGAGGGCTGTTACATTCCGTTTCACTGGAAAAACGATTTTGCTGACAAGTATCTAAATGAAATTCGTTATTACTGTCTTGTAATGAGCAGAAATTACATTGAACAGCATTTTTCGGATATCAAAAACTACGCCAATGAAATCGAGCAGCGCATGGATGATACATGCTGCACCATGGATTCTGTGCTTGCGGATAATGCAAATTACCTTGAAATGTGTGAAAAATACAGCTGCAATTATATTCTGATTGATGATTGTTACCAGATAGATATTGATAATGAA
>ULOF01049937.1_pt1 | contig 40482 bp, 44 predicted proteins | sample 1952371 | NCBI WGS metagenome assembly ULOF01 (sample SAMEA4835597, study PRJEB28245) | human gut metagenome | biome: gut microbiome; material: fecal sample | place: Denmark | collected 2008 | reverse complement strand
AGATTTATTGGCAGTAATAACTTTTTGATAAATCCCACCAATTGGTCCTGCTTTACCAAAAGCATCAACAGTTCCTGTACCTACAATTTTCTTGTCCCTAGTTAATCTAAAATTAGTAAGAGCCTCATAGACATATAACGATTGCATTAATCCACCACTAGGGCCTAATGAATTGGCACTACTAATATTATAATCAGGGCAATCTTTACCAAGATTATGTGATGGTACCATATAACAATATGTATTTATTCCAAATGTTAAATATGTTTTGCCAGCTTTTTCATAACGACTAGGTTTTATTTCTAATTTTTGTTCTTCATTATTTCTAATAACTGTAATTGAATATTTGGCATTATCATCATAAGTTAATTTTGAGCACTCATAGGCAAATTCATTATATGTTTTAGCCTCAGTAAATCTAACACCATTAAATGCAATAATTACATCACCAATTTTTAATTCATCAGGGGTCATTGTGGTAATTACATGAATGATGTATCCCTTAAATGAATTTTCATTAATTATTTGTGAATAACCTGCTTGTCTGTAACCTGCAATTATTGAATTATAGACGCTAACATCTTTTTGAATTTTTCCTGAGCCATAAACTGTTTTAGAATCAGTTATACTATATTCGTATGTATCATCAATACTAGCATAAGGATTTGCTAATCCAAACAAATAACTAAGCAAATTAATCTTTTCATAAGAATATACTGAAACAGTATTTACTCCATATTTGTCATTATCACCAATGTGAATGCTATTTGAAACCGCAGTAATTGTTGCGGGGGCAGTTAAATCTTTATTTACTTTAATAAAGATACTACTTATGATAAATATATACGGAATCAATAATCCGATTATTAGAAATCGATATTCATGTATTAACTTTTTCATTGATGAGTCACCGTCAATTTATAGTCCTTTAGTTGTCTAGTTTTAATATTAGCACTTGCGGCCATTTTTTTAGAAGCTATATCAGTCGGTGTACCATTATATTTATCAGATAAATAAACTATTTCTTTAATACCACTTTGAATTATTAATTTCATACACTCATTACAAGGATATAAAGTTACATAAAGTGTGGCATTAACAAGACTACTTGTTGAATTCAAAATTGCATTTGGTTCGGCATGAACAACATATGGATACTTAGTATTAAGTAGTTCACCTTCACGTTCCCAAGGATATTCATCATCATTACATCCAATGGGAAGGCCATTATATCCTATTCCAACTATTCTTTTATTTTGGTTGACAATGCAGGCACCAACTTTAGTATTGGGATCTTTGCTACGCATTGAAGAAAGAACCGCAACCCCCATGAAATATTCGTCCCAAGAAATATAATCTTTGCTTTTCACTTTACATCCTCCTGTTATTATTTTTTTATAGTTAAGTGTAATTCATCTAATTGTTTACCTGATACTGGTGTAGGAGCATCACTCATAGGACACTTTGCACTAGCAGCTTTAGGGAAAGCTATTACCTCACGTAAATTATTGTTCTTTGTAAGTAACATTACTAGTCGATCAAGACCAATAGCAAATCCGCCATGAGGAGGTGTACCATATTTTAAAGCATCAACGAAGAATGAGAATTGTTGACGAACTTCTTCATCACTAAGGCCTATTGCTTTAAACATCTTAGATTGAATATCTTGATTGTGAATTCTGATACTACCGCCACCAAGTTCATATCCATTTAATACGATATCATATGCTTTGGCACGACATAATTCTGGATGAGTTAATAACATATCTTCGTGACCAGCTTTTGGTGAAGTGAATGGATGGTGTGCAGCAACATAACGTTGTTCTTCTTCACTATATTCAAATAATGGCCAATTAACTACCCATAAGAAATTGAATTTGTCAGGGTCAATCATATTTAATTCTTTAGCAAGTTGAAGACGTAGTGCCCCTAAAGCAAAGTTACATACATCTAATTTATCAGATACAATAAGAACTAAATCATTATCTACTAAATGATAACGTTCTATTAATTCAAGTTGCTTTTCAGGAGTTAAGAATTTAGCAATTGATCCAGTTAAAGTTTGGTTTTCATATTTTAACCAAGCTAAACCACTTGCATGATATTTTTTAGCCATTTCAGTTAAACGGTCAATTTCTTTTCTTGAATATTTTAATGCGGCATTATTGGCAACGATACCTTTTACTTTACCACCTGCAGCAATTTGATGTTGGAATACGCCAAAATCAATATCTTTTGCCCATTCAGTCATATCTTGAAGTAACATTTCAAAACGAGTATCAGGTTTGTCACTACCATAATAGTTCATTGCATCATCATATTCCATTCTAATAAATGGTGTTACGATATCTTGATTAAGTGTTTCTTTCCAAACACGTTTTAGTAAACCTTCTAATACTTTATAAATATCTTCTTCATCAACAAAGCTCATTTCAACGTCGATTTGAGTAAATTCTAATTGACGATCAGCTCTTAAATCTTCATCACGGAAACATTTTGCGATTTGGAAATATTTATCAAAACCTGCAACCATTAATAATTGTTTATATAATTGTGGTGATTGAGGTAGAGCATAAAATGAACCTGTGTGAACTCTTGATGGAACTAAGAAGTCACGAGCACCCTCAGGTGTTGATTTACCAAGATATGGAGTTTCAATTTCAATGAAGCCATTTTCATCAAAGTAATTTCTTACCGCAATAGTAGTTTTATGTCTTACAATTAAATTATGTTGCATTGTAGGACGTCTTAAGTCTAGATAACGATATTTCATACGGGTATCTTCAAGAGCATCAGTTTGATCTTGAATTAATAATGGCGGATTTTCAGCAGTATTAAGAATTTCTAATTCTTCTACTATAACTTCAACATCACCAGTTTCAAGATTAGGGTTTTTGCTTTCACGTTCAACAACATGACCAGTTGCTTTTAGAACATATTCATTTTTAACTTCACTTGCAAGTTGATAATTTTCATTATCTGGTTCAACTACTAATTGAATGATACCACTTCTATCACGTAAATCAATGAAAACAAGTCCGCCTAGATTACGTTTTTTACTACACCAGCCAACAAGAGTAACCTTTTCACCAACATTTTCAATTCTTAATTCATTATTATATTTAGTACGCATTTTTACCTCTCCTTTTTATATAATAAAAAATAAAGTGACTTCCTCTATTTTCAAGGACGAAGAAATTCTCCGCGGTACCACCTTGATTTAGACAAGCCACACTTTAAATGCTTAACGCGCAATTTCGTTTTTCTCCCAATTTGTCAGATTGATCATTGAAAAAATTATTTTAAGATACATATATTATACTCATAATGGTATTATTTTCAACTAATTAGTTAGTTTTATTTTTAGAATTACGATTTTCTACCCAAGATTTTGAAAACTTATCAAAATTTGTATGGTTGTCTCCATTATTAGCATTTTCCGTTTTAATACCACGTTTTAGTAAATTTGATCCTACTTCTTTATTGATTAACGTAATTAAGTTATCTATTTGATAGTCCTTTTGTTCCGCATCAAGTGAATCAAAAATTGACATTTGTTTTATTTCATCTTCTGATTCAATTACATGGCTTGCGGCAACACCAATTAGTCTCAACGGTACACTTGTATCGTAGAAATCATCAAATAATGATTCTAATACTTTATAAACTCTTCGACTATCAGATGTAGGATTTTTTAAAGTTATACTTTTACTAGCAACCTTAAAAGTGCTATATTTTAACTGTAATCGAAAGTTGTATGCTTTCAAGTTTTGTTTTTCCATTCTATTACACATAGTATTAGTTAATACTTTTAAAAGCAGTTTCATATTGGTAATTGAGTATTCATCGCGTTCAAAAGTTTGTGAATTACTAATTGACGATACATCATTAAAAACATTGACATCCACTTCGTTACTACCATTACCATTTGCATGATTTACCAAACTTGTAGCGTTGACATCCCCGATTATTTCCTTTAATAATTCAAAATTTTGAAAGTTTGCTAGTTCACCTATTGTCTTTATGCCAAGCGCATCTAACAATTCTTTTGTTTTTTTGCCAACACCAATCATATCACCAACTGGAAGTGGCCACAATTTTTCAGGAACTTCTCTTTTTCTAAGTACTGTGATTCCTAAGGGTTTTCTCATATCTGATGCCATCTTTGCTAAAAACTTATTAGGAGCAATTCCAATACTACATGGTAAATGTAATTGTTGTAATAAATCTTTTTGAATTTTTTCCGCAAGCATAATGGCATTGCTTGGTTCACAAACATCAGTAATATCTAAATATCCCTCATCAATACTAGCGGGTTCAACAAGGGGAGTAATCTTTAAAAAATATTCAAAAAAGCGTCTTGAATATTCACTATAAAGTGACATACTAGATTCAACTAGTATTAAATCTGGGCATTTACGAAGTGCTTCACTAACAGGCATTGCGGCTCTTACTCCACATGCTCTTGCTTCGTAACTTGCGGCAGTAATTATTCCTTTTCTATCCATTCGATTCGGTCCTACTGCTACTTTCTTACCCGCCAAATCCGGATTTTCTGCTATTTCGCAACTTACAAAAAAGCAATTCATGTCAATATGAAAGATAATTCGATTTTTTTTAATGCTATCACTTCCCTTTTTTAAAAAAATGTGATATAATATGCCTAGAGAAAATAAATGAGGTGAATAATTCATGAGCAAAAATGTAAAAAACAACACTGAAGAAAAGAACGAAAAAAAAGGAATCATAAAAAAGAATCAAAAACCAAATGGTAAATCTGAATACTACATTACAACTGCCCCTCAAAAAACAGTAGGTGGTAAAATTGTTATTTGGATTTTAGTTGCTTTAATGGCTCTTGCTTCAGTTGGTAGTTTAATAATTGCCCTAATTGAACTAGGCAAATAATTTGATTTAATTATACCATATTATTTGTATTTTGGTCTTATTATCGCTCTATTTAAAGACCATCAAAAATGAATAAAAGCTCATATCTTAGATATGAGCCATTTTTTGTTTACGCAACATAACGCATTTTCTTTTGCTTCTTTTGTTCTAATCTTAGTCTATCCGCAATCATTGCAATAAACTCTGAATTAGTTGGTTTAGATTTGTTATAGCTGATAGTGTAACTAAAAATATCACTAATAGCATCAACATTACCTCTAACCCAAGCAATTTCGATTGCATGTCTAATTGCACGTTCAACTCTTGATGAGGTTGTTCCAAATGTTGAAGCAATTTCAGGATACAATACTTTTGTAATAGAACCTAGTATTTCAACATTAGCATAAACCATATTTATTGCCTCACGCAAATACATGTAACCTTTAATATGAGCAGGTACACCTACTTCGTGTAATATTGTTGTTATTTCTGTATCTAAATCGTTATCAAATTGAGTATTTTGATTGGTTTGATTTTCGCTTGCAACTCCCAAAATTAATTGAATTAATTGTTTATTATTAACTGGTTTCATAGTAACATAGTCAACATTTAATTGGTTCAATTTATTGTTAATGAAATTACTCATAAATTGGGTCATAACAATTATATGTTTTGGAACATGGTAATATTCACTACCTCTTCTAATGTTTTCAATAACATTAATGCCATCAACACCATCTAAGAACATATCAACGATTAAAACGTCAAGTTGTGTAACCTTTAGCGTGTTATACAAACTAACATCGTTACTGTAAGCTCCAATCAAATTTATCTCTTCACAATTTTTTAAATAATTACTTACGCCGTTCTGGTTATCATCATTTTTTTCCAAAACAACTATTTTTAATTTCTGCATATTTTTTACCCCCCTTTTAATTTTCAATGCAATAATATTTTACCAAATTTGACTAATTTATGCAAATAAAATAATAAGTTTGGGGTAGGTTTTTAGAACTTTTCTACCATATCCTTAAAAAAAGGCACTAATTTTGTTAATTTACCACATATTTAGATTGCTTTTGTCGAATTATAGTATTTATTGACGATTTAATCTATTTGCTTCATCTACCATCCACTCAATGTGCATAGCATAACCATAAATGGGATTTTCCACTGTTACATGCGATACTGCGCCAATTATTTTGCCATCTTGCACAATAGGACTACCACTCATTCCTTGTACAATACCACCCGTTTTTGCAATCAAATTACTATCAGTTACTTTGAATTTTATCCCTTTTACACCTTTTCTACTTTGTCTTTTGATATCAATAATTTCAATGTTATATTCATTAATTGTTTGACCATCTACTACCGTATAAATTTTAGCAGGACCATTTTTAACATCTTTTTGACTAGCCACTTCGACTAATTTATTATTTTTCGATATGTTTTCTAATTTTCCGTATAATCCCGTCACATCATTTTCATAAATGGTACCAATTATTCCTCTTTCAAGTGATGCTCTTTTTTCACCAGCTATTCCTGGTTCAGATTTTTTGATGTTTCTTACACTAGATTTATATAAATCGCCACTTGCTACAGATAATAATACTTGATTGTCATAAACGCCATGACCAAGTGAAGCAAATTGATTATTTTCTGTTATAAATGTCAGCGTACCAATACCAAGTATTTGATCTCTTATGTATAAACCAATTGATTTTTCATTTGTACTATTTTTTATGATTTCAATATTAGTATTAAAACTTGTGTTACCTCTTTTTATTTGAAGGTTTGCAATATCTTGATTTGATTGGTTTAAGTAATTAATTAATTGTTTGTTAGTATCGACTTTTATGCCATTTATTTTTTCTATTGTATCACCAACATTGATATTTGAATTTTGCCATGGTGAAACTCTACCTCTCTTGGTTTGTACTTCATATTTACCTACAACATATACGCCAGTATTCATTTTAAGGCCAATTGAATCTCCACCAAGATATACGTATTGTTTGGAACTTGCTTGGACTCTAAATAAAGAAATTGTTACTAATAGCATAATAAAAATAGTGAGAGTTTTTAAAATTTTTTTCATTTAATTCCTCCTTTCCTTATTATTATTTACAAGTAAAATAAAATAAAAAGTGTTTTTAAATGGGGTTAAAAACACTTTTTTCTATTTATTCATTATTTAACATTGATATAGCAAGTTCTTTGCTTTTGCCACTAAAATCATTAGGTGATATCATCTTTGCTAGCATATCGACAAGTTCATCATAATTTAATTCAACAACTGAGGTAGAAGTAATGTCATTTTCTACCTTTTTAGTAATAAATAATTGATGATTTGCTTTACTAGCAACTATTGGTAAATGAGTTATAGCGAGAACTTGGGTAAATTTAGAAATTTCTTTTAATTTTTTAGCTACTTCTAATGCTACTTCACCACTAACACCACTATCGATTTCATCAAATATCATTGTTGCAAGTTGCATATTAGACATCATATGAGTCTTGATTGCTAACATCACTCTTGACATTTCACCACCAGATGCTACCTTTGACAACTCCTTCAAAGGTTCTCCAGGGTTAAACGAAATTAAAATTTCAACATCGTCACAGCCATTTTTCACAAAAGCATTAGATGACATTTTTAAATTATCTAAGCGATTACTAAATCTAATTTCCAATTTAACTTTATCTAGCATTAAATCTTTCAAAGATTCTTTGATACTCTCAGTTAATTTTTTAGCATTTCCTTTTCGTTTTAATGTAAGTTTTTGGGCAATTTCTTTGGTTTTATCAAATAATTCCTTGCATTCTTTTTCTAAATTTGCTAATAAATAATCTTGATCATCTAAAACATTTAGTTTCTTTTCAAGTTCATTTCGATATGCAATTAACTCAGGAACTGATTTTTTATATTTTCGCATTAAATCGTGTAAATAATTTATTCTTCCGTTAACTTCATTAAAATGATCTTCATCAAAGTCAAAATGTTCTAAATATCTACTTAGTTCATTTTCTAAATCTACTATATCATAATAATTATTACGAAGTGTTTCTGCTTGATTATGAAATTTTGAATCAAGGTTTGCTGTTTTATTCAAGTTTTCTAAAATTTCATATAAGTTATCAGTAATATTATTGTTATAAAATAGTTGATTTATTTGCGACAAATTTTTGAAAATTTGTTCATAATTATTTAATGAGTTTAATTCTTCTTCTAAATCTTCTAATTCATTATCTTTTAAATCTGCTTGTTGTAGAACTTCTAACTGATATTTTAAATAATCAACTTCTTTTTGAAATTCATTAATATTTTGCGAGATTTTTTCAAATTCTTGATGCTTTTGAATAAATTGATTACGACTTTCTTGATATTCTTTAAGAATTACTCTTGAGTCTTTATCATCAATAAAATTTAAATAGTTTTTAGGATCAAATAGTTTTTTGGTATCGTTTTGCGTATGAATATCGGCTAATGTTTCCGCAATTCTTTCAAGTTCAGAGTTACTAATGGTAAAGCCATTAATTCTAACGGTACTTTTTCCATTAATGTTTATTTCTTTTTTTATAATTAAGTCTTCTTCTAAATCGTCATTTAAGCCCAATTCTTCTAGTATTTCAAGCGTTTTAGTCCCAATGTTAGTAAATACACCCTCGATGATTGCCTTTGTACAACCATTTCTAACCATACTAGTTGATGCACGATCACCAAGAAGTAAACCGATTGCATCGATTAATAATGATTTACCAGCACCAGTTTCGCCTGTGATTGCGGTAAAACCTTCTTTAAAATCAATACTTATGTTATCAATTATGGCAAAATTTTTAACTGTTAAACTTTCTAACATCTTCTTCACCTATAACTTTCTTTAAATCATTAATTGAAATGCCGTATTTTTCCATTAACTCACTTCTACTACCAGTTTCTAAATAAGTATCTGGTAAATTTAACATCTTAACATTTATTTTTAAATTATTCTTTATTGAATGTAAGATTATACGATTAGCTAGTGACCCCTCAGAAATAACTTCTTCATAAACATACAAGGTTGATCCATCATTTGCTAGTTTTTCTAACAATTGATTATCAAGAGGGTTTATGATAATGGCATTTATTAAACCAATATTTAAGTTTTCGTTTTTTATTAGTTCCTTTACTTCATTTACTAATCTACCATATGTAATAATATAATTATTACTTTCTTTTATAATATGCCAATTTGGTGTAAATTTTTCAATTGTATAATTAGAATCAATATTTTGTTTTGGATATCTAATAACAACTGGGCCATTTAATTCATTTATCGCATAGTTTAAACAAGTAATTAACTCTGTCGCATTAGATGGACTAAATATTGTTATACCTGGGATTGAAGCAAGATATGCCAGATCAAAAATCCCTTGATGGGTATCGCCATCACTTTCAACAATTCCAGCTCTATCTAAGCATATTACAACATGTTGTTTACTACGCCCAATATCATGTAATAATTCATCATATGACCTTTGTAAAAAAGTTGAATAGATAAATAAGATAGGAATAAGCCCGGCATGTGCCATTGAAGAAGCCATTAGTGTAGCATTCTCTTCCGCAAGTCCAACATCAATAAATTGTTCGGGATGGGCTTTTGCAAACTCGGTTAAGCCACTTCCAAGTGACATAGCCGGAGTAATTACTCTAATTAATTCTTTATTTTCAGCAGTATTGACATAATCAATCAAATAATCACCAATTATATTGCCATATGGTTTACCAATTGGCTTAGCAATCGCCTCACCTGTTTGGATATCAAAAGGACTAACACCATGCCATTTTCCTATCTTATCGTTTTCTGCCAATTCATAACCCTTACCTTTTTGGGTCATTATGTGTAAAACAACAGATTCTTTACAATTTTTGGCATAAGTTAAGTATTTAATTAATTCCTTAAAATTATGTCCATCAATTTTTTCAAAATATTGAAATCCTAAAGAGTTGAAAATACTAATATCATAAAAGGTTGATTTTAAGGCCTTTTTAATTTTTAAAGGTATTATTTTTCTCAAACGTTTAAACTGTCCTTTAGTTCTAATATTATTATAGCTTCTAGCAAGTGAACCTACATTTTTAGATATTCCCATTGCATTGTCGTTAATAATGATAATCATTTTTTGATCCTTGTGATCACCTAAATAGTTTAATGCTTCAAAAGATAAACCATTAGCAATTGAGGCATCCCCAACAATTGCGACCACTTCGCCAATTTTTTCAGGAAAGTTTTTACGAGCTTCAAGATATCCAAGACCGGCTGAGATAGCTGTTGAGCTATGCCCTGCTTCAAAAGCATCATGATCACTTTCATCATATTTTGTAAATCCACTAATACCTTCAAACTTTCTTAATTGACTAAAATCTTTATACCTACCTGTTAATAATTTATGAGCATAAGTTTGATGAGAAACGTCAAAAATTAACTTATCTTTAGGGCTATCAAATACTTTATGTAAAGCTATTGTTAATTCAACAACCCCTAAATTAGAAGCTAAATGTCCACCATTTTTACTAACAGTTGTAATTATTTCTTGTCTGACTTCTTTTGCAAGGAGTTCTAGTTGCTCAAAGTTCATTTGTTTCAATTGTTCTAAAGTTATTTCTTCAAGCATTAAACTCGCTCCCTTTCTTTGATTTATTTATTAAAAGTTAGATTCTCCGTTTTCATCTACTTTTTTTACAATTACTTGTTTAGCTTCATCTAAACGTTTTTTGCATTCAAGACTTAGGTTTATCCCTTCTTGATATTTCTTTACTGATTCTTCTAATGAAAGTTTGCCACTTTCTAAACTTTCTACCGTTTGTTGTAATTTATTTAATAATTCTTCAAATGTTAAATTTTCCATTTTATTTTTCCTCTTTGACAATTTTATTAATATGGGCTAATGTATACCCATTATATAATTTAATTTTTACATCATCATCGACATTTAATTCATCAATTGATGAAATAATATTTTCATCTTTATAGACGATACTATAACCCTTTTTCATAATACTAAAAGGATTTAAAATGACAATTTTATCGATTAGCCTTAAAGTTTTAGCTTCATAATTTTGATAGTTGTTTAAATAGCTTGGTAATAAGCGTTTTTCTATTACATTACATTCTTTTTCACATTTTTCAATGTTTTTTAGTATTAATTCTTCTTTTACTCTACAAGCTATACCATTATATAAATTATTATTTATTTCAAAACTATATTCGCCCGCTTTTTTTAATCGTTTTTCAAGTTGTTCAAGATTATCTTCTAATCTTTTTACAAATCGATCTGGGGCAAATTGTGATAATCTAGCATCTAGGTTTAAACATTTTTGGAGTTTTTCATCTAAAACATTATTAAAATTGACAAGCATATATGAGGTTGATAATTTCTTCCAATTGTTATATGCAAGTGTTAATTTAGATTTTATATCGGCACTCAAACGCTTTGAATAATTTACTAAAATGTTTAATACATCATTTTTATCTTTAGTAAGCTTCATAGCAGCTCCCGTTGGAGTAGGAGCACGATATGATGCAACAAAATCACAAATAGTGTAGTCTCCTTCATGACCTACAGCACTAATAGTAGGAATTTTAGAAACAAACAATAATCTTGCTAACTTTTCATCATTGAAGCAAGACAAATCTTCAAAACTTCCTCCACCTCTACCAATTATAATTACATCAGCATCATTATCTTTATATACTAAATTAAGTGCTCTAATCAAATCGGCAGGTGCATTAAGGCCTTGTACTAATGCAGGATATAATTTTATCGTTGCTAGTGGTAGTCTTCTATTAAAAGTTGAAATAATATCATTTATTGCTTCACCGGTTGCGGCAGTTATTACAGCAACTTTTTCAGGATATTCAGGAATTGGCAATTTCTTACTTTCATCAAATAAGCCTTCTTTTTGAAGTTTTTCTTTTAAGTCTAAAAATTGTTGATATAATAGCCCAATACCTGCTTGAGCCATTTTTCTAACTCTAATGGCATAGGTACCCTTTTTTATGTATACTTTTATTTCACCACATACTTGTACTTTCATTCCATCAACGGGTTTAAATTTTATGGCAATATTATCAGGATAAAAAAACATTGCTGATATTTCTGATTCAGAATCTTTCAAAGAAAAATAGCAATGTTTACCTGAATATTTGAAATTAGAAATTTCCCCTTGAAGATATACTTCTTTTAAAGAATCATCACTATCAAATCGATAAGAAATATACTTATTTATATCGGAAACTGTTAGAAATCTAATATCAGTTTGAGACATTGTTTGCAACACTTTCTAATACTCTATTATTAAATTTTACTTGTAAATCATCATCAAGATTGCTATATTCTCTAGTTATCAAAAGTGCTTCATTTATAGCAACATTTTTAACTAAATCAGTATATTTCATTTCATATGTAGCAAGTCTAATTATCGCACGATCTACATATGACAATCTATCTATTGTATATTTTACGAGTGACTTTGATATTATTTCGTCAATTTCATTTAAATTCTTTAATGTATTTTCAATTAAACTACGACTGAAATCATAATCGATATCAACCTGATATTCATACTCTTTTTCTACGCTTTGAATATTATCAATACAATTTATAGCATCTTCACCCTCTAATTTGCTTACATCAATATTATATAAGGTAAGTACTGCTAATATGCGTGCATTATGTCTTCTCATATCCTTCCTCCTATTTTATTACTACTATAAATGGCACTACTGCGATATTGTTAACGATAAAGTTATTATCAAATATAAAGGATTCTTCCGCATATGTAATTTTATAAATTGAGAAAGTTGTTTTTTCTACCGTATCACCTGTTTCATCAGAAACTTCTTTTAAAACTGGTTTTATGGTAATTTCATTTTTTTCAAACACATATTCACATTCAACTAATTGATTATTTTTATCGTAAAACTTTAAGCCTTTTATTTTCGCAGTTTCAAGATTTGCAAAATTCAATTCAATATCAAAAATAAGTTTAATGCTTATGATATTTTTATCTTCATCTAGTTCTCTAATAACATTTTTAACTGTTGGTACAATTACTTTATTTTTATCAATTAATTCAATCCTTTTTGCTAGTGTCGGTAAATCATATCCTCTTATTTCGTAATTAACAAGATCTTCTTCATTAACTTCAGTTGAACCTACAAATTTTTCTTGTAAATTATCATATACAATATTTAAATCATATGTAGGTATAACTTTACATTGAGCAAAATAGTTACAAATGCTTGTTTGAAAGCCTCTTAATAAATTAACATCTTCGTTAAAACTACTACCTTCTTGAATAATATAAAAATTGTTTGTTGTTTTAAATTTTTCTTCAAATTGCGACATAATGGTAAATAACATTTGACCATATAATTTTTTATACTCATTGTCAGTATCTTCTATATAGTCACCACTACCTTGATTCCAAACAAGATTTTTAAATGCCATATTCTTAATTTTTTCGTAATTATTAATCGCATAATATGACATATCATTTTCAGTAAGATTTTGAACATTATCTTTATATAAACCATTTTTTTCTAAATAGGCTTTTACTTGTGGTCTAGATTCTATTAATTTACTGTCAAGCCACTGGTAGGCTTTTGTTGCCTTTTGGGCTGTTGCGTCAACAATTGAAATTGGCACCGATGTTGAATTTGCTAATTCATTTAATAGAAATACTGCAAAAGTTTGATTATCGTTTGAAAATTTTTGCCAAGTTCCATCTTTATAAATCATATAGTTTTCATTATCAAAGATATTTTCTGCTATTTTTATTCCTCTTTGTTCTTCTAATTCATCACCAATTAATAACCAACTTTCACCAAATCTAATGTTTTCAAATTGTTTAACAAATTCATCTTTGGCAGTTGAGATAACTAATTGATATTTTTTACTAGATGGTCTTGGTGTATCATCAATTATTATTTTCCATTTTCCCATCTCATTAGCAGTAACATATTTTTCTTCTATTACATTACCTTTATTATTCTTGAATTTGCATACCATTACAACCCCTGGTTCACAATCGCCAGAAATTTCAAGTGGTGAATCAGCTTGGTATATTCCATTATCTGATATGTAATCGATAACTGTAAAATCTTTTGTAGGCTTGGTTCCAATAGGAATCTCTTGATGTTTAGTGCAACTCGTAAAAATACCAAAGCTTACTAAAATTGCAATGATTAAAAATATTTTCTTCACTTTCACCACTCCTTTTGATTAATTATACAATATTTACCTAAAAAAAGCAAATCAACAATCTTATTACTTTTCAGATTCATGTTAAAAATTATTTAATAAATAAAAAAAATCTAAAAGAACTCTAATTTTTAAAATTCTCTTAGATTTTAATTTATCAATTATTTCCTATTCATTTTCTTTTCTCAATTGATATTTTTCATAGTCTTCGTCATTAATATCAGCCCTAAACATTTCTTGATCACGGAAAAAATATTCATCATTTTCAGTGACCGTTGCATTAATCAATTTTTTTCTTTTTTTCATATTGTACCTCCTGTTTATAGTTTAAACAGTTTAAACAATGTGATAACTTATTTTAGAAGCCAATCTTTTCCCTTTAATGTTTCTGGTTCATATCGTGATAAATCGTTATAATCTTGTTGTCTAAGTGCTTCAAAAATTGCCACTGCCGCAACATTACTAACATTTAAGGAACGAATTTTATCATTTATTGGAAGTCTTATACAATCATCTAAATGTTCTCTCAATATTTCTTTTGGTATACCTGTAGATTCTTTACCAATAATAAAATAGTAAGTTTCATTGGGATCATTTAATTTTAATTCATGTGGTGTATGTAAGCCATATCTTGTGAAAAAATACATTTTTCCTTGATTTTTACTTAAAAAGTCTTGCCAATTTTCATACACAATATAATTGACATTTGCAAGATAATTCACAGCTGATCTTTTAATACTTGCTTCGTCTAATTTAAAGCCCAAAGGTTTAATTAAATGTAACATCGTATCAGTTCCTGCACATGTTCTCATAATGTTTCCGGTATTTTGAGGAATTTCTGGTTCGTATAGTACAATATTATTTTTTGCCATTTTTATATTAATATAAACGTAATTTGTTTATTCCTTTCTTAGTTATTATATCACTTATAAAGTTTTTAATAAAACATTTTACCCTTTTTAAATGCTTTTTTTTAGCAATTGTGGTAAAATTATACTTGAGGTGATTTTATGAAACCATTAGCATATTTAATGAGACCAAAAAGTTTTGATGACATTGTTGGTCAAGATAATCTAGTTGGACCAAATGGTGTAATACGTAAAATGGTTGATAATAATCATTTATTTTCTTTTATCCTTTATGGAAATCCTGGCTGTGGCAAAACTACTATTGCGCTTGCTACTTGTGAGGTTGCAAAAGTTAAATACTTTAAATTTAATGCCTCGACTGATAGTAAAGATATTTTAAAACAAATTATTAATGAAGCACGTTTTTGCGATACTTGTATAGTAATTGTCGATGAAATACATCGCATGAAAAAAGATATTCAAGACTATTTATTACCATTTGTTGAAGACGGAACATTAATTATGATTGGTTTAACAACGGTTAATCCCTACCATTCCGTTAATCCCGCAATTAGAAGCCGATGCCACATTTATCGCATTAATGATTTAGATAAAAAAGCCATGAATGATGTTTTAAATCGTGCCATTAAATTTATTGACAAACCCGTAACAATTGATGATGATGCAAGAAACTACATTATTGATACTTCAAATTTAGAAATTAGAACTCTTATTAATAATTTTGAAACAATTTTTTATGCAAGTGATGGGCATATTACTTTAGAACTTGCGCAAAATTGCATTCAAAAAGCTAACATATCAATAGATGCTGATGGCGATAGCTATTATGATACTTTAAGTGGTTTACAAAAATCAATTAGAGGTAGTGATGTCGATGCTTCACTTCACTATTTAGCTAAACTTTTAGCAGCCAATGATTTAGAGAGTCTATCAAGAAGACTACTTGCCATTGCTTATGAAGATATTGCTTTGGCAAATCCAACAATTGGTCCAAGAGTAAAAGCTGCCGTTGATGCCGCAAGAGAACTTGGTAATCCAGAAGCTCGTCTTCCACTTTCCGTTATTGTAATTGAAATGGCCCTTTCTCAAAAATCTAATTCCGCTTGTCTTGCGATAGACGAAGCAATTAAAGATATTGAAGATGGAAAAAGTGGTTCTCTTCCTTTAAATCTCAAAAACACGTATTCATTTAACCCTAATCAACAACCATATTTGTATCCCCATAATTATCCAAATGCATGGGTATACCAACAATATATGCCAGACACTTTAAAGGATCGTAAATATTATCATCCCAAAGCTAGTTCTAAAATGGAGTTAGGTCTGAAAGAACGTTACGATTTAATTGAAAGTTATAAACAAGACGCAATAAGACAAAGCAAAAAATAGGTATTTTAATTTAATACCTATTTTTTTATGCTTTGATACTCTTTATCTTGAAGTAACAATATTGTCATTCTGATTATAATATTCTTATAAGCTAAATAGCCTTCATAATCAGGATTTATTAAATCAAATCTTTGAAAGCCAATTGCTTGATTGCTATAAGATAATTTATTATCCAAAAATAATTTGTAATCAAAAAGATTTACAATTTGATTAACATAAGAGTTTTCACTAGAAACACTGAATAAATATATAAAACCATATTGATTGGTAGTTTGTAAAATATATTTTATTTTATCGACTTCCGCATCACTATTTAAAAATTTATCAATGCCATGTATAATTACTACTTCTCCAATTTCTGGATTTTTAGCTTGTGAATTATATTTATTGATTGAAGAAAAACCGGCTTTATTAATTTTATCAATTCTTTCATTAATTATATTTATTACGTGATTAATTTCTTGGGGATCAGTACTACTAGATAACTGGGTAGTATTAGTTAAATCAATAAAATAATAATTTAAATTTTGTTTGGTATGCATCAAGCCAATAATTATTGAATCAAAGTAATGACCTATTTGTTGTTGACTTTTACCAAATACAATTAATTTATTATTATCATATTCTAAGTTTAGAAATTGATTTCGATCATCAATACCAAAGCATACTTCTTCATCACTTGCTTTTTCAATTTCTGATACTCTTAATGGCATTTGTAAATCATTTGTTACTTCTAATATTAATTCTCTTTTTACGTTATCATATTTAACTAAATAAATATTAAATATTTTTCTTAAATATGGTTGAATTTTCGATATTTGAATAGTGTAGTGTGATGAAATAAAATACATTGTGGCATTTCGACATACTAAATATGATATTTGCGTATAAAAAATATTTAATTGATTCAAAATCATTTTTAAATCATTAGCCTTCGTTTTAGCAACCTGTGATGCATTCTTATATTCTGTTTCATTATTTGTAGGATATACATGATATTTAATCTTTTTAATTTGATAAGATGAATCATATGAATCAATTGTATTTTGAACAAAATTAGAGGCTTTCTTAACCTTTTTGAAAATTCTTTTAAAGAAACCAAATACCATTTTAACAAAATCTTTTATTGTCTTTTTGGTAATAAAAACCGTTCCAATAAAACAAAGAATAATACTTAATAATATTACCCCTACTTCTGAAAACAAGAAATAAAACAAATAAAAAATTAAAGCACCAATTATTCCTCCGCCAACGATTGCGGAAGGTTGATTAGTTTTGAAATAATTAAAATATAAACTTAATGTCAATTTCAAATAATTTTGGCTATAATTTCTAACATATTTGTGCATCGTAAAGTGTGATAACAATATTAAAGCTAAGATTATTAGAAATATTCCTAAATACCTAATATTACTAATTTTTAGTTTTTGATGAATTAGTATACATCTAATTGAATATGCCATAGTTAAAAGTACTATTAAAAAATACCAATCACCAAATAATACTTTAACCGTTAACATTAAATATTTTCCAACAACTCCTAATTTTGCAATTGTGAAAATTGTTAATACAAATAGTATTATACCTAATATTTCATAATGAAATATGCGTTCATTCTTTTTTGTTTCTACTGTCTGAAATTTTTCTTTTGCCATATTTAGTACCTCTGTACTATTAAACCACATATTAAACAAATATTTTGTTGAAAAAAAAAGAAAAACACTCGAAAGAGTGTTTTTACTATTTTTTTGTTTTTTCTTTGTGTAGCGTTGTTTTCTTGCAACGAGGGCAATACTTTTTTTGTTCTAAACGATCTGGAGTATTACGTTTATTTTTTTCGGTTAAATAGTTTTCTTCGCCACATACAGTACACTTTAAAATAAAATTAATGCGCATTTCTAAATTCCTCCCGATAAATCACAGTTATTATACTATAAATTGATTTATTTATCAAGAAAAAAGCCATATTATTTTAAAATAATCCTTTTTTTTCAGTAATTGAAACTACTTCATATCCAGCATCAGTTACTGCTTGTTTTAATATTTCATCACTTACTTCAGTGTTAACAACAGCACATTTTTTTGCTAGATTTACTTTAGCTTTTTTTACACCTTCAAGAGCATTTAAACTACCTTCTACTTTTGAAGCGCAATGTTCACATTTCATATTGTTAATTACGATTATTTTTTTCATTTTACTTACTCCTTATCTACTTTAAATCTTTGTATTCTTAAAGCATTTAATACAACACAAATTGAACTTAAACTCATGGCTAGTGCGCAAAGCATTGGGTTAAGGACAATATTGAATGGATAATATAGAATTCCCCCCGCAATCGGTATGAATAAAATATTATAAAAGAATGCCCAGAATAAATTCATTTTAATATTATTAACTACTTTTCTACTTAAATTGATTGCAATAATCAATGATTTAAGATTATCTTTCATTAAGACAATATCTGATGATTCTATAGCAATATCTGTTCCACTACCAATTGAAATACCAACATCAGCACTAACTAATGCTACTGAATCGTTTATACCATCACCTACCATTGCGACAACACGATTTGCTTGTTGTAATTCATTGATTTTGTTGGCTTTTTGATCAGGCATTACATCCGCAATTACTTCTTTAATACCACAATCTTTTGCAACTGCGATTGCGGCATTATGATTATCACCAGTTAACATTACTGGAGTTATTTTCTTAGAATCTAAATATGCTATTACATCTTTTACTTCTTCTTTTATTTCATCTCTTATGGCAATAATTCCATATACTTTTTCATCATCAAAAATATAAGTTATGGTTTTACCTTCATTTTGAAGTTTTGTAACAATGTTTTGATCAACACTATGTTTTAGTAATTTGTGATTAGCACAATAATATGTTTTATCATTATAAGTTGCTTTTACACCCATACCAGGTAAGTTTTCAAAGTTAGTTACTTTTACTAATTGGACATTATTCTTTTTAGCATATTCACAGATACTTTTACTAAGTGGATGTTCTGAGCCACTTTCAATCGCATTGGCAATAGCTAATAATTCATCAGTTGTGCCATTTAAAGTTATTACATCAGTAACAACTGGTTTTCCTTTAGTTAGGGTACCAGTCTTATCGAAAACAATAGTATCAACATGACACATTTTTTCTAAGCTTTCACCTGATTTAATCAAGAAGCCACACTTAACTGCTTTATAAGTTCCTGCCATTATAGCAACAGGGGTAGCAAGTCCTAATGCACATGGGCAAGAAATGACTAACACCGAAATTGCTCTTGCAAGACTAAATTCAAAATTTTTTGTAATTAATATCCATATTATAAATACTAATAGAGCAATTGACATAACAATTGGAACAAACACTAAACTAATTTTGTCCGCAAGCTTTGCCATTGGTGCTTTAGAATTACTAGCAACTTCTACTAAATCAATGATTTTTTGGAGGGTTGAATCAAAACTTTCACAAGTTGCCATCATTTGGAAATTACCATTAAGATTAGTTGTTCCACCCTTAACGTTTGAATCCTTTTCAACTAAAACTGGATTAGATTCACCTGTTAAGCTAGCTTCATCAACTTCACTGATTCCTTCAATTACAACACCATCAATTGGTATTTGTTCACCTGGCTTTACAATTAGTTTATCTCCAACTTTTATATCATCTACACTTATATCGATTACTTCATTATCTTTTAGTAAATGGGCTTTTTTAGGCGCCAAATCAAGTAATTGTGATATAGCTTTAGTTGTTTTACCTTTTGCTTTATTTTCAATAAATTTTCCAAAAGATACTAAAGCTAGTATCATACCAGCTGATTCAAAGTATAATTCATGTTTATAATTTGTAATAAGTTCATCGTTACCAGTATTTATACCAATAAAAATCATTACTATAGCAAATATACCATATAAAAGACTTGCGGAAGAACCTATTGCAATAAGTGAATCCATATTAGGTGATAATTTAAATAAACGTTTAAAACCATTTTTATAATAATGGAAATTCAAACATATAATTGGAATTACTAACGCTAATTGTACTAAGCCATTTAAATAAGCATATTTATTCATATGGAAAATATGAGGTAATGGTAATCCTACCATATGTCCCATTGAAAAATACATAAGTATTAGCATTAATACCCACGAAATTATCAATTTAATTAATTCACTTTTTGCTTTTTTGTCATTTTCTTCGTTAATATTACGATTTCTTTCATAAATTTTGGCTGTATATCCGCCGCTTTCAACTGCATTTATAATATCATTTTCGTTAACTTGTGTTTCATCATATTCAACTACCATAGTTTGAGCCATTAAGCTTACTTCTACTTTTTTTACTCCAACTAATTTACTTACATCATGTTCGACATGAGCACTGCAGCTAGCACAAGACATACCCAAAACAGTAAATTTTTTTCTAACCATACGTACTCCTTTTTACATTTTATGCTTTTATATTATCTGAAAAAAATTTTGTTATTATGTACTCTATAGTGCATTTTTGTATATCATTTCGATATCTCTCGAATCTAGTTTAATAAAACTAGGAATATTTGTTGATTTCTTTATTAATTCATCTACTGCCTTTTCATCAATTTTTAAGTCTTTGAATCTTGTTGGCATACCTAATTCTTTATAGAAGCTTTCTAATTTATTTATGGCAGCCATTATTGTTTTATCATTTGTATCTTGTTTTTCTACTTTCATTACTTCTAAAGCAAATCTTAAAAATTTAGTTTCTAATTTTGGATAAACCCATTTAGCCCAAGCAGGGAATAATACCGCAAGTCCTGCCCCATGTGATACATTATCGTAAGTACCGCTTAAAACATGTTCAAGTCTATGAACGGTAAAATACATTTTAGTTCCCATTCCAGTTAAACCATTATGTGAAAAGCTTGATGCTAACATTAGTGAAGCTCTTGCCTCAAAATCATTGGGATTTTCCATTACCTTTTTACCGGCTTTTATCACTGCTTTTAACAAACCAAAAGCAATTTCATCGGTAAAGTTTATGCTATCTTCTTCAACAAAGTAACGTTCCATAGTATGCATCATAATATCAACAATACCACAAGCAGTTTGATATTTAGAAACTGTAAATGTTAAGGCTGGATTCATAATTGCAAATAAAGGTCTTACTAAATCGCTATTAAAACCATTCTTAATCTTTTTTTCGGTATTTGTTATTACACAAGAATTACTAAGTTCACTACCAGCTGCACTGATTGTTAGTATAACGCCTACTGGCAATGCTTTAACAGGTATTTTTTCATGAGTATTGAAAAGCCATGGATCGAAATCAACACAAGTTCCACAGGCTATTGCCTTACTTGAATCAATTACCGAGCCGCCACCTACTGCCAATATCATTTCAACTTTTTCGCCTTTGGCAAGTTCACAACCAGTTCTAACCATATCAATTTTAGGATTTGGCTCAACTCCCGCGAGTTCAACATATTCAATGTTATTACTTTTAAGTGAAGCTATTACTTTATCGTATAAACCTGTTTTTTTGATTGAACTTTTACCATAATGTAGCAATATTTTATGAAATCCATATTGTTTTATTATTGCCCCTACTTCGGTTTCTCGATTTAAGCCAAAATAAATCTTAGTAGGCGAGTAAAATTCAAAATTAGTCATCATTGCCTCTTTCTAATTTTTTCACTACTTTATTTACTAGTGGAACAATTAAACCACCTATTGTGTTACCAATTATGACATACAATATCATTAGGAAACTTTGTAATGTAATTGTATTATCTAATGAAATATAAAACATATTAGCGATACAGTGTTCAAAGCCACAGATTATAAATCCTGCCACACACATAATTAACACAACATATTTACCAAAGTTATTATTTATAACTTTAAATCCTTCTACCGCAAAATATATTAGCATTCCACAGAAAATTCCTCTAATGATTAGTTCGTACCAATTAAGTTGCAATTTTAAATCAATCATACTAAAAACGTTATTTGGCACTAAATTCATTAATTTACAAAGGCTTGCAAAACCAAGAGCACCAAGGTAATTACCAATAATTCCCGTAATTAGTTGCAATGCGTAAAAACCAATTTCATCAGATTTGTAATCAAACAAGTAACAGATTTTACCAGTATACAAGAAGAAACCAAAATTACAAATAAGAATTAGGCCTATTGAAAAGAATAGTGCACCAAGTACAGTATTATTGGTATATTCTTTAGTTTTTAAGAATAATAAGCCACCTATTCCAATACATACCCCCGCAAGTATTCCATTTAGAAATACTATTAATATTCTATTAATTTTGCTACTAGAATGCTTCATCTTGAATTCTAACCTTTACAATAGATACAATTTCAGTAGGGAAGTCCGCAAATCCCGTACCAAGTGTCGCAGTTGGAATTGTACTTAAATTTACTACTACACCTTGACTTACTAAATCAACAGCTCTTCCAAATGCCGCATATTCGTCATCTAAGGTAGGACAATCAGCAGCACAAATAAAGAATTGTGAAGTTGCGGAATTATAATCAAATGGTAAACGTGCCATTGAAATAGTTCCAAGTAAATGCTCTAAACTATTATAGACAAAACCATTTTGTAAGAATTCACCTTTAATTTTATCAGTTTCAGGTAATTCCTTTAAAGTATCACCATCTATATAATATCCACCTGCTTGAATTACAAAGCCCTCAATTATACGATGGAATATAGTACCAACATAATAATCACTATTTGCTAATTTAACAAAATTAGCTACGGTTTCTGGTGCTTTATCTGGATATAATTCTAAATTAATCTTATCACCAGTTGAAAGTTCTATTTGTGCATAGATAATTTTTCCCATATCTTCTATATCTCCTCTTTTCCATTTTGCAACTAAAGTACAATCTTCAGTTATTGGGGTATTTATATCAAATAATACTTCATTTAAATACCAACCTAAAAATTTATAACCATTTTTTACAGGTTCTTCTATCTCTAGAAGTTTTTTGCCAACAAGTATTTTTTTACTCTCTATATAATTCCCACCATCGGTATCAAATGTTACAGTAACTATTTTGTTTTTATCATTATTTGTTTTTTTACACGATGTAGCTACAGTTAACATAAATAGTAGTGCTATTATTGAAATAATTTTGAAAATCTTTATTGTTTTATTCATCATCAAAAAGCCCTTTCTATCATTATTCTACCAAAAAAGTAACAAATTGTAAAATAACTAGCAAATAAAAGCCTTTACTTTTACTATTTTTAGAATACAAAAAAACTAGTTTTTTGAAAACTAGTCCTAATTTACGCTTCTAATTACTTTTTTTACTTTACTAGAAAAATCAATATACTTTTCATAATAGGAATCAATCAATTTAGTAAAAGATAATTTAGTTTGATCTATTAGTTCTAAAAACTTTTCATCGACTTTATCTAGTTTAATAAAATACAAGTATTTAAATACTTTAGTTGTGTTAGCATCATAATCTATTGGATATTTAATCATACAAGAGTTACAAATTATACCACCTAAACTTAGTGAAAACCCACAGTCATCACTACTAGTATGGCAAATCATGCAACTATTCAAAATAGGAGCAATACCAATTAAATATAATAGTTTTATTTCAAATAAATATAAAACAACGATAGGATATTTGGTTTGATCTAAGAGGGTAAGTATTTTATTAACAAATTCATACATTTGCGATTTATCATCAATGCTATCTGTAAATGCTAATATTTTTTCGACTATCGCTAAATAGATTAAACTTTTATTTTGATCTAATTTTAGATTAATAAAATTATTTGTAATATATCCTTCGGTGAAAGTAGCCAATGTACTAATTGTTCTAACGTATTCTACTTCTACTGGTATAATAGTAAATTTTTTATTTTTACTATTAATTTTATTTGCACCTCTTAAAATTGCATTTTCTAAACCATCTTCCGTTAGAATTGTTAATAATCTGGCATTTTCTTTATATTCTTTAGATGTAAGAATGATCCCCTTTTTCTTTGTTAGTTCTTTCATTTTTTTCTTCTTCCCTAGCTTTTCGATAATTTAAATAATCATCAATTTTGCCTGTAGTTGTAAAATGTTCAAACAATTTGTTTGCTTTTTTAGTTGTCATTTTATCCCTCCTTTATAAATAGGATGGAATAAAAATATTAGTTTTATACTTGTTTAAAATTAACAGTTTTTAGAAATCATCGTTATTATAACCAAATTCTTTTAATTGATATTTTTTGTTACGCCAATTATCTTCTACTTTTACAAATAGTTCAAGATATACTGGTAATCCCAAGAAATTCTTAATATCTTTTCTTGCTTCAGTACCAATTTTTTTAATCATTGCACCTTTAGCACCAATAATTATTTTTTTCTGAGATAATCTTTCAACTACGACTGTTGCGTGAATATAAATTATTTTATCCGATTCTTTAAAACGATCAATTGTTACCGCAACGCTATGGGGAATTTCTTCGCTTGTATTTAATAATACTTTTTCTCTAATTAATTCACAAACAACAAAACGTTCAGGTTGATCAATCAATTGATCTTCAGGATAATACATTGGTCCATATTCTAGATTGCTAACTACCATTTCTAATAGTTTGTCGATATTAAAGCCTTCGGTTGCGCTGATTGTAATACCACCAATAAAATTGCCATATTCTTTATATGTTTCAATATTTTCAACTATTTTATTGGTATCTTGTTCTTTATCAACTTTATTTGCGACAAGAATTGTTGGAACTTTCGATTCCCTAAGAGCATCAATGATAAAACGGTCACCTGTACCTAGTGGAACATTGACATCAATTAAATACAATATCAAATCAATGCCTGTTATACTTTTCAATGCAAAATCATTCATGATATTTCCTAGTTCATTGTGAGCTTTGTGAATACCTGGAGTATCAATAAAAATAATTTGTTCATTATCGGTGGTATAAATACCTTGTATACGATTTCTCGTAGTTTGAGCTTTAGGTGTTACTATTGCAATTTTCTCTTTTAAAATGGCATTTAATAGTGTACTTTTACCAACATTAGGTCTACCAATAATGCTGACAAAACCTGATTTAAAATTCTTATTTTGCATTTAATTCGGCCTCGTCAAATACAAATGGCATTATATCTTTAACCGTAGTTTCTTTATAAGTACCATCTAATCTAAAAAGTGTAATTTTAGCATCTTGGTTCATTAATTCAACAATAACTTGGCGGCACGCTCCGCAAGGGTATAGAAACTCTTGACTTTTGCCAATTAAAACAAGTTCAACAATATCATCTTTTCTTACGCCATTTGAATAAGCTGAAAAAAGGGCACTACGCTCAGCACAATTACTTAAGCCATATGAGGCATTTTCAATATTTGCACCTAAATAATAATTATCATCTTTAGTAATTACTAATGCACCTACTGAGAAATTTGAATATTTAGCGTATGCATTATGATATGCTTTTAGTACTAGTTCATATTTCTTCTTATTTTCCATAATATCACCTATCTTAATATTTCTAATTCATTTAGTATTTCATCTTGTAGTCCAAACATCACAACTTCATCTTCTTTTTCCATATGGTCATAACCTAACAAATGTAAGATTCCGTGAGTTATCAAAAAAGCACATTCACGGTATGGACTATGACCATATTCATTTGCTTGTTCAAATACTTTTTCTACACATATAAAAATATCACCTAATTCATATGGTAATTTACGATCTGGTTCATCATCAATATATGCAAAAGATATTACATCCGTTGGACGATCTATTTTACGATATTGTAAATTTATATTATGAATTGTTTTTAAATCAACAAAGATATAACTTGCAACATGTTTATCTTCAATTTTTAGTTTTTTAGAAACTGTTGCAAGTATTGATTTTATTAATTTCTTTACATCAAAATCGAAATCTTCTGTGTTACCTGCTAAATTAAATTTAATCATCATTTTCCTCGTATTTTTCAATAATTTTAGAAACAAGTGGGTGTCGCATAACATCATACTTGCCAAATTGTACATGAGCAATTCCTGGAACATTGGTAAGTATTCTAGTTGCAACAGTTAAACCACTAGTTATATGGTTTGGCAAATCAATTTGAGTTACGTCACCAGTAATTACCATCTTTGAATTGAAGCCAAGTCTTGTAATAAACATCTTCATTTGATTGCTTGTTGTATTTTGAGCTTCATCTAGGATTATCATTGCATTGTCTAAAGTTCTACCACGCATATAGGCAAGCGGAGCAATTTCAACAACACCTTTTTCAATCATTTTATCTACATTTTCTTTACCCATAAACTCATACAATGCATCATATATTGGTATTAAATATGGATCAACTTTTTCTTTTAAATCACCTGGTAAAAAGCCTAATTTTTCACCAGCTTCAACAACGGGTCTAGTGATAATTATCTTTTTTATTTGGTTTTTCTTAAGTGCGTTTACCGCATAAGCAACAGCCAAATACGTTTTTCCGGTTCCTGCACTACCAGTAACAAAAATAATACTAGCATGATCTAATGTATCAATATAATGTTTTTGGGCTAATGTTTTAGCAACTATTTTTCTACCTTCAAAAGTATTCAAAATTACTTTTTTGTTGGCGTAAAAATTTAAAATCTGTTCTTTTGTTTGATCAGTATCATGACTATTCATAAATAAAGTAACAATATGAATTAAGTCACGGGATTCTAAATGAAAATTTTTCTTAGTTATTTCTTCAATCGTTTTAAAAATATCTTGAAGAGTTTTATATAGTTCAATATTTAGGGTTTTAACTGATTCATCAACCGTAATAGCCCCACTTCTATGATTTAATTTAACATTAGTCTCTTCAGAAATTAAATCAATATTAGCATTATTGGGTCCTAATATTTCTTTTTCAATTTCTAAATTATCAAAAGTAAATAAATTTACACTTGCCATAACATCACGCCTCTCACATATATTATATCAATTTTTTTAAAATATATAAAGTAAAACGACTAACTAGTACAATTTAAGATATTCCACAAAGCATTTTCGTAATTTGTTTCCGCATATTGTATCATTAATTTAGTTTTAATTCTACTATATAAATGAATTTTGTTTAATTGATAAATTGTCTGTACTACTTCAATACTATTATCCAAACTATATTCTATTTTCCTCGAAGCATCAAAGATAAACCATTTATTATGATAATGTGCCAAGATACTAATTAAATACTCTTTATTATCATAAAAGAGTTTTACTCCAAAGTAAACCTCTTTTTTTAATTCTTTCAATAATTTACGATACAAGCTTATGCTTTCTAAAAAATCTAATCTTTGAATATACTCCATTTGAAATGCTTCGCTAAAATGAGCAATAACAAATTCCTTTTTTTGAATGATTTTCTTAATAATACGATAATTTAATAGACTTTTTAAAAAATCAAAGAGAATTAACAATTTCTCTAGTTTAATACTATCAATGCTAATTATCATTGTTGTATCTTTAAAATAAATTATTTCTTCATTTGTGAAAATATCTTTTTTTAAGTAGTTCCATTTAAAAGGATATCTTTGGCTATAATCATAACATATTTTAATAAAATTACGATCTTCATTACTTAATTCTAAAGTTTCAACTATATAATCTTTACCCTTTATAATCATAAAACCACCCCTAACAATATATGAGGCGGTTTATTTTTTAGAACTATTTAGAACATTCAATAAGAATAGGAATAATTTCTGGTTTATGATGAATTAAACGATTTATTAATTTGCCTAATTCCTCTTTTAAAGTTTCTTCAATTTTGTCCATTTCTAATTTTTTCTTAACTAAGCCATTATTAACAATTCTAGTAGCTAATTGGTTTATATCTTTTGATAATTCACTAAGCGGAACATTAATTGATAATCCTTTAGTTACGATATCTTTAGTTGAAACTACTTTGCGTAATCGAAGATTATAATTGATGGTTACAATTATTGCACCTTCTTCCGCAAGCGTTTCTCTACTTCTAATTACATCTTGATTTACATTTCCAAGTAATGATCCATCTACAAAGACATCGCCTACTGGTACACTTTCTTTTCCAACAAATTCACCATTTTCTAATAAAACTGCTTCACCATTGTCAAGTAAGAAAATATTTTCGGGTTTATATCCTGCATCTTTAGCGACCAGTGATTGTTCATACATATGACGATATTCTCCTTTTACAGGAATAATATATTTAGGTTTTAACATTGCATAAAGCAATTTCAAATCTTCTTTATCTGCATGTGAACTTCTAAGAATATCCTTATCGAAAATATGAGCATTTACGTCATAGCGATACAATGTATTAAGTGAATCAATTGTTACTTTTTCAGTTCCAGGAACAGGAGGACAAACCGTAACAGTTGTATCATTGGGGCCTATCTTTATTAGTTTATCTTCACCAAGTGTCATTCTTACTAACAAACGATATGGTTCGTTACGAATTCCTGTTACAATTACTACTAAATCATTGCGATTTTCGCCAGTATCTATTCCTTCATAAGGTTTTAATGTTACAAATGAATCTTTAGGAATATCTAAATAATTTGATTTAATTGCAACATTAATTATTTTTTCACCCTTACGACCGATGATAGCAATCTTTTTGCCTTTTTCAATTGACATATTAATAATTTTTTGAATTCGATTTAAATCTGATGAATAGGCTGAAACAATAATTCTACCTTTAGCGTTAATTAGAATATTCTTGTATGCATGTTCAAACAATGAATCATTTTTTATACGATTTATTGAACCAGCACTAATACTTTCACTAAGAAGTGCTAAAACATGTTCTTTTCCTAAGTCGGTTATTTTGTCATAAGATGTTTGATATTTACCAAAAGATGTTGGGCCAAAGTTAAAATCAGTACAATATACAATTGGGCCATCTTCTGTCTTAATGGCAATAGCGACTGATTCAGGTATACTGTGAGTTGTGTTGAATATTGAAACAGTAACATCTTTAAATTTTAATTGTTTAGTATCATTAATTCTAAACAATTTATAATTTTTAATGTCCATCTTATTTTCAGATAGTAAATTTTCAATTAAACAGATTGTAAAATGAGTTCCATAAACTCTTGTTGGGATTTTTTTCAATAAATATGGTAATGCGCTAATATGGTCTTCATGGCCATGGGTTATAAATATTCCCTCTATGCGGTCTTTATTTTTAATTAAGTAATTTATATTTGGTATTACTGCATCTACCCCATACATATCAATATCGGGATATTTTATACCGGCATCAAGGATAAATATGTGTTGGTTTACTTCAACAACATACATATTTTTGCCATTTTCACCAAGCCCACCAAGCGCAAAAATTTTAATTTTTGCCATTTGTATATTCCTTTCAATTTATTTTAATATTATTTCTTCGATTGATTATAACACATATTTATTGTTTTTACAAATGAATTATTATGTTTTATTTTTATTCTTGGTTATTTTCTTATAGGGAAATCGAAATAATTGTTTCAAAAAATCTTTGCCATTAAAAGGAATCAAAGGATATAAATAGGATCTACCAAAGCTTTTCAAAGTACATAAATATATAATTAAAATAATGAAGCTAACAACTAAACCATAGATGTTAAAGAAAAATATTGAAGTTATGATAAAAATTTTGGATATTTTATTAGCAAGACTTAATTCATAACTTGGCGTAATATATGAACCGATTGCGCTAATAGCACCAAGCAAAACTACTTGTTCAGATAATACCCCAATAGTAATGGCAATTTCGCCAATCACAATCCCCGCAATCAACCCCATTGAAGTAGACAAAGCACTTGGGGTGTGAATTGAGGCCATTCTTATGAATTCTACACCTAATTCCATTAAGATTATTTGTAAAAATATTGCACTTTTGTTAAATTCAACATTGAACAAGTTTCCAAACATATTGGTAAATGGTAAGGAAAATTGTAATAAGGTATACCATAATGGCACACTAATAAACGATAGTATTATACCAATAAACCTAATAAACCTAAGATATGATCCTGCTAAGATGGATTGCCTAAATTCTTCCGCATGTTGCATATGATCAAAAATCGAAATTGGTCCAAGCATAGCACTAGGTGAAGTATCAACTAAAATGCCAAACATTCCTTGATATAAATGTGCACAGAAAGTATCTGGTCTTTCCGTATATTTGACTAATGGATAGGGTGTATATTGATTTTTCAACATTAATTCTTCTAATGCTTTATCAGTCATTGTTAATTCTTCAACATTGATATTATCTAAAGACTGCTTGACCCGTTTTAAATATTTTTTATCAACAAAATTATCTAAATATATTAAACTTACATAAGTTTTACTAATGCTACCTATTTCATACTTTTCAACCTTCAAATTACCACTTTTTACTCTTCTTCTTATTAAAGCAATGTTGGTAGCAATATTTTCGGTAAAGCCATCTCTACTACCTCTTACGACTTTTTCATTTTCGGGCTCACCAATTGAACGATTGGGGTAATTCTTTACTTCACAAATTATTACTTCTTCTTCATCTGATATTATGGCAATATTACCATTTAAAATACTATTATAAATGGTTTGATAATCAGTGGTAATGGTTGCATTTTCATTATAAATTTCTTTGGCAATGTCTTTTTGTTTTGATAAATTTAAGTGTTCAAGCGAATAAATTATTTCAACAATTGCTTCATGATTACATAAAAAATTTAAAAATACAATAATAAAACTTTTTTTAAGGCCATCAACTTTTCGAAATGTAACATCAAAAGATTCTTGGTATGATAAATCCTTTTTTAATCTTTCTAACATTATTATCCCTTAGGTCTTGTGGCAATAGCTACCATAAAGGCAAAAAATATAGCAGCAGCAATACCACTTGAAGTTAAATCAAAAATTCCTGAAAATAATCCTAAAACCCCTTCTTGGGTTGCGGCGGCAACAGCACTATGGGTTAAGGAATGCCCAAAACTTGAAATTGGTAACATTGCTCCGGCCCCTGCAAAATCAACTAATTTATCGTATAGACCGAATGCTTCAAATAATGACCCAAGTACAACAAATAATACCACAGTTTGGACCGGTAATAATTTTAAAACATCCAGACACAATTGGGCAATTAAACATATTGTACCACCTATTAAAAAAGCATATAAAAAAATCATTCAAAGCTCCTTTCTAAAGCAATAGCATGGGCGATTGCGGGGATGGTTTCATTTTGAGCAACCATAATTGGATTCATTAAAGCTCCAGTTGCAATTATTAGCACTTTATGATAAATGCCAATTCTTAAAGCGTTTATAACATAACTTAAAGTTACTAACGTTACACATCCGCATCCGCTTCCCCCCGCAAAAACATGTTGTTTTTCGATATCATAAAGCATTAATCCAGCATCATTAAAATTATCTGTTCGCATTATACCTACGTTATTTACGATTTTTTCAAATATATCACTACCATATTTTGATAAATCACCTGTTAAAATTAAATCATATTCATCAGTGGTAATATTAAAATCTTGTAAATGAGTTATTAAGGTTGAAGCTGCCGCTGGTGCCATTGTTCTTCCCATATCTTGTGAGTCCGATAATTCTGGATCAACTATTTTACCTAAGGTGGCTCGTATTATTTTTATTGATGATGGAACTCTAGATACAATGCAAGATCCTGCTCCTGTAGTGGTTGAAGTCATTGAGTTAGGTTTTTGGCCACCATATTCAGTAGGATATCTAAACTGACGTTCACTTGTTGAGTTATGACTCGATGTTATTGTTACAACATTTTCACCATATCCTGCATCAATTAAATTACTTGCGACAATTAAACTTTCTGTGCAGGTTGAGCATGCCGCAAAAACGCCAAGATATGGTGCATCGTATGCCCTTAAAGCATAATTAGTAATGGCTAATTGATTATTTAAATCGCCACCTACCATTGCATCAATATTTTTCATGTTTAAACCTGCCTTCTCTAAAACTAAATCTATCGCCATTTGTTGCATTTTTATTTCAGCTTGTTCCCAGTTTTCTTGCCCACAATGACTATCGTTAAAATGAACATCAAAATATTTGCCTAGTGGTCCTTTTGATTCCTTTGGCCCCGCAACAGTTGAAGTTGCTCTTAAGAATACATTTTCAAATTCAATACTATTTTTTCCTATTTTTCGCATGTCATCACCTTATTAAAAAAATTATCAATCCAAAAATGAAACCACTAACTACTCCTGCTGCGATAACCGCTCCTGCTAACTTAAACATATTTGTCATAATTCCTAAAACAATCCCTTCACTCTTGCTTTCTAAAGCTGATGATGTCATTGAATTTGAGAAACCGGTTATTGGTATCAATGTACCAGCACCTGAGAATTGACCAATTTTATCAAAAATACCAAGTCCTGTCATAATGGCAGTTACTCCCACAACAACAATATACATAAGAGTACTTGCTTCAGTCTTCTTTATTCCCATTTTTTCTTCAAATAAATATAACAAGACTTGCCCTATTAAGCAAATACTTCCACCTACTAAAAAGGCCTTTATACAATTAGATAAAATAGGCCTTTTTATCTTATTTTCTTCTAATACTTTTTCGTATACCTTCTTTTCCATTTTTTTACTTCCTTTCATTCCCTATTATTTGTAGAAAGGGTAGAATTATACAAAAAAGATTGAACCCTAAATTCAATCTTTTGTTTTCTTTATTATCTCTATTATTTTTTTAATTTTTCTACTTACCGTGCTCTGATTTATCCCTAAATGGTTGGCAATCTTTTGTTCAGTAAATCCCTCAATAAATTTCATTTGATATATCAATTGCATTTTTTTATCTAAGTTTTTAATAACTTCACAATAATCATTCTCATTGTTAGATTTTGTACTCTCATCTACAATAAGTTCCATCTCCTCAATATAGTCATCCAACGTTTTAATATTATTAAGCTCCTTTTTTACACTACCAACAATAAATGGTATAGCATATGTTGACAATTTATTTCCTAATTCTTCATCAAAATGTTCTATTGCATATTGTAAGCCCATTAAACCGGCCTGCACTAAATCATCTCTATCATATTTAATTACATAAAAATGGCTTACTACTTTATAAACTAGTCCAATATTTTCTTCAATCAGTTTACCTACTTTTTCACGATTCATTATATTGTTTTATCATATTTACTCTAGTACCATCATTTAAACGCGACTTAACATCAAGTTTATCAGTAAATACTTCCATAATGGTAAAACCAAGACCTGCTCTTTCTTCATCTACTTTAGTAGAGAACAACGGCTCTTTAGCTTTTTCAACATCTGCTATTCCTACACCATGGTCTACCACTTCAATATATAGATTTACGTCATCATATGATAAATTTAATTGTACCATTTTATTTTCATTACATAAACATCCATGAACGATTGCATTAGTTACAGCTTCAGATATTACAGTTTTCACTTCATTAATAAAATTGAGTTTTAAATCTAAATCAACTAAGAATGCCATACCTATTGCTCTAGCAAGCATAACATTTTCAATTTTTGCACAAAAAGTTGTTTTTAACTCATTATATTTCACGCTGTTACCCCCATCATTCTTTCTACATCTTCTTCAGTTTTGCCTACTTCACAAATTTTCTTTAAACCTGAAAGCATAAATATGCGTTCAACAAGTTGATTCATAGAACATACATATACTTTACCATTATGTTTTTTTATTTGGGTATATCTACCAATGATAAAACCTATGCCACTACTATCCATAAAATTTACTTTTTCAAAATTGAAAATTAAGTATTTTATCTCATACTTATCAATTAACTCACTAATTCTTACCTTTAATTTTTCGGTAACTGCTTGATCTAATTCCCCTTTTAATCTTACAAACAACCGATTTTTTCTTATTGCCATTTGAATATGAATTGCCATTACTTCTTACCCCCCTGCTAGATTTTATCATAGTTTTTAGTTTAACTCAAATAGTTTTTAATATTATTTATAATTTTATAAATTATTCTTTATTTAAAATGGCGATATTTGTAAAATAAAAAAGAAATAAGAACAATCCTCCTCGAATTGTTCTTATTTCGTTTAAATATGTCATTATAGAATACTTTTGATAATAGTTCTTAATAAATCCCAAAAGTTTCCTTTAGATACCTCATTTTCAAAATCTAATTGATAATCTTGATATTTAACATTATCTATAAATACTTGTAATCTACCAATGTTATCTTTTCGATTACCATCTATATAATCTAATTCAACCTGATATTCTACTTTGCCAATTTCTTCATTCTTCTTTACCACTTTGGTAATATCTGTGGCAAGTACAATTTTATATGTTGAAGGTTTTAAAAGAATATTTTCACCAGTATCTATAATTGTACCTTTTTTTGCTAGAATCCTTCTTTCATAGTTAGCAAATGCATAATTAAGTAAAGCAAGTGTATCTTCACTTCGCTTATCGACAGTTTCTGCGCCCATAACAACGCTGATAACACGCATTCCATCAACTTTCTTTGTTGCAACTAAACAATAACCTGCCTGAGTCGTCCAACCTGTTTTTAAACCATCTATACCACTGTTGCCTTTTATCAACTTATTCGTATTAACTAACCAAAAAGGCTTAGGTGTATCCTTTCTTAAATAATCTTCGTAAGTTGAGGTAAGTTTGATAACTTCCTCTTCATAATAAAATAGTAATTCTTTTGCGATAGTGGCTAGGTCTGCAGCAGTAGTGTAATGTCTTAATTCATGTAACCCTGTTGCATTTACGAAGTTAGTATATTTTAGTTTAAGTCTTTGCGCTTCGGCATTCATCATTTTAACAAAGTTTTCTTCAGTTCCTGCAATGGCTTCAGCAAGTACTACCGCCGCATCGTTTGCGGAAGCAATTACAACAGCTTTTAGTAAATCACTCACTTTCATCTGTTCATTAGGTGCTAAGTATATTTGACTACCACCCATAGATGCCGCATGTGCTGAAGTAGTTAATACTTGATCCATTGATAATTTACCTTGTTTTATTGCATCAAAAATTAACTTTAAGGTCATTACCTTAGTTGTACTTGCAGGATACAGCTTCTTGTCAGATTCATATTCGTATAATACTGTACCTGTTTCCATTTCAATTGCTATACCGCTTTTTGCATTTTTGATAATTGTGTCAGCGGCTTTTACTTTAACTTGCAATATCACCGATATAAAAACAAACACTAAACATGCACAAAAAATTTTATAATACCTTTTCAAATTATCACCAATTCATTTTATGCATTACTCTTACGAATATGATTTATTAATAATTATCTGTAAGTATAGTAAGATACGGCTAATCGATCTTTAGCAACCATTCTGACACCAATTTGATATACTTTTATATGATAATCAGCTACACTAGGCATTGGATAATAGATAAATACCGTAGTCGAATTTTTACATCTTGCTTCTGCGAAAACATTTCCATTGTTGTCAACAATTTTAACTATATATTGATTATTAAAACTAACTGCTGTGTTTTCTTCATAACCAGTTCCAAGCCATGAAACAGTTAATCTTATTTTCACGCCTGGTGCTCCTTCTGTAACAGATGTTGAAAAAACAGGAACATCACTTGAAAAGTCCCCAATAACATCTCGCTCTTTACATTTAGAATATGGCAAATCTCTGAAATTTTGGTAATTTATCATACCAGCACCTTGACTTAAATATAGGCCATTAAAACCTTTTATTGTATATCCTTCTAAATTAGTCGCAGTAGTTGCAAGAATTGATTTAATTCTTTGAGGCTTTCTTTTTAAATAACTAAATTCTTGCATTAACAAAGCAATAATGCCAGTGGTAAATGCTGTAGCTGCACTTGTTCCTGTGGCAAACCATATTTGGTCCCATAATTCAGGTGCATATAAATTTATGGATGTTCCAGGTGCTACTACTGTTGGCTTTGTACGTAATTCTTGATTATCATTTGCTGAAAAATCTGCTACACTGGTACAAGAAAAATTAGTTGAACCAACTGTTATTACATTATTTCCTAGTCCTGGATTAGTAACATAACCACCAGTATTACCAGCACAAGCTACAACTGTTATTCCATATGTATAAACAACATAATCCATATAGGCCGATTCTGAATCATAATAGCCGTTAGCATTACTTGTTGCGTAACTACAATTTATTATATCAACACCATTTTCAATCAACCAGTCAACTTCATTATCTGGTGTATCAAACGCTTGAGCACTATAAATCATTGCATCCTTAGCAATACCAATTTTACCTGCAATTATTGACGCCATTTGTGTAGTATGCTCGCATATTTCTTCTTCTTTATTAGGTTGATCCAATACTACGTAATTTAAACCTGATATAAATGGATGCGTAACGTCAATTACTCCCGCTTCTAATATCCCAATTTTCACACCATAACCACTATATTGACGTGATTGATATATTTGTTTAGCTCCTATTTTATCTAAACTATATTCTAAACAGGGCTCCCTTTTAATTTCGCCTAAAACATATACCTTTTCAATTTGTTCAGAACTTTCTAGTGTATTTAATATATTTCTTTGATTTTTAAAGAAATAATCATAATCATATACACATTCGATGAATGGTGTATAAACTGATGTATAAACACTTTTATAATTTGTTAATCCTAAACTATTAAATGTATTTGTATTAGTTGTCTTATAATGTTGTGCAAATCTATTTTTTTCTGAAACACTACTAGTATCACAAACTTCACCTAAATCACCAGTTGTTTTTATTTGTAAAACTACTTTAGTTGGATTATCAATAGTGATTGTTCCAATTTCAGTTCCGCTTAAATCTTGTGATGCACGATTAACTGGCATTTCAAAAACAATTTTTGTATATTTATTTGTCTTTACATTAAATGTTATAAATAACAAAGATACGACAGATATAACACAAAATAGTAATAATTTTTTCATTCTGTTTCTTTCCCCTCCTACACCCTGAATTACTATTTTTATATAATAAAAAACTAATTGTTAAATTAGTTCCAATTAAATATACACATTTTAGTCCCATTTTGGCAATTTTTAGATATAAAAAGACCATTTTATCCTTTTACTGATAATGTAGTTTGCTAAAATGGACAAGCAAAATTAAAAACAGAATTAAAGCCGTTAAATCAATGTAAGTTTAAAAGTTTTAACATCAAAAAGGAAGACAAAACAGGCGTCAAATATAATTCTGTTTCCGGACAGATAAAAATTATAACCAATAGCAGGTTCGTGAAAAAAGGCTTTTCCCCCAAAATTAAGGGAAAAGCCTTTTTCGTAATTCATACGTCAATTATTTTTTAGAACAATACTTTATTTACAGTTTTCTCAATAGTTTTCCTTTCTCACTTCAAAGAATGCCTGAGGGTGATTGCATACGGGGCATACTTCGGGTGCGGCGGTACCTACTACGATATGTCCGCAGTTGCGGCACTCCCATACCTGAACGCCTGCCTTTTCAAACACCTGCTTGGTTTCAACGTTATTGAGCAGAGCACGGTATCTCTCCTCGTGTGACTTCTCAATTGCGGCAACGCCTCTGAACTGCTTTGCTAAATCGTGGAAGCCCTCTTCGTCAGCCTCCCTTGCCATTCTGTCGTACATATCCGTCCACTCTGCGTTTTCGCCTTCAGCTGCGTGGAGAAGGTTCTCCGCCGTATTGCCAAGCTCGCCCAACGCCTTAAACCAAAGCTTTGCATGTTCCTTTTCGTTCTCGGCAGTCTGCAAAAAGAGTGCTGCTATCTGCTCGTAACCAGCCTTTTTAGCAACCGAGGCAAAGTAGGTGTACTTATTCCTCGCCTGAGATTCGCCTGCGAAAGCTTCCCACAAGTTCTTTTCCGTCTTCGTGCCTGCGTAAGGACTCTTAGCTTCCTTAATCTCTACAAACTTCTCCTTGGGCTGTTTGCATACGGGGCATTTTTCGGGAGCTTCGTCGCCTTCGTGTATGTATCCGCATACCGTGCATTTCCATTTCTTCATAGTTTTTACCTCTTTAATTTCTTTATTTTCGTTAAATTTTATTGAGTCAAGCAGAGCGTTGACTATATCTACGGGTATATCAGGATAACCCTTGATACTCTCTAAAAACTCTAAAGTGTTTGCGCTTTGGGGGAGCATAAACCCAGCCTCTCTGCACAAATCTTCCGCCATCAGGCGAGAGGACTTTTCAATAGCAACCGCCAACACTTCAGGCAGTTGCGAGGCTATATTTTCCGCCTTAGCCTTATTTTGAACTAAAGCCCTTAACGCCTCTACCACCTTTTCTTCTTTAGGCTGTTGAGGGGGCAACTCTTTAGGTACTAACAAGATTGCACTTGAAGGGCAAGCCTGAGCACACGCTCCGCAACCTATACATTTTTCGGTATCAATTATACTGTTCTCCGTGTCGGTAGCACCCGTAGGGCAGACGTATAGACAGAGACAGTCTTTGGTGCAGAGCCTTAAATTTCTAACCGCATATTTATCAGCCATTATTTTCCCCTCCTTTCAACCTTTTCAAATTTCCAGTCAGGCACTTTGCAGACGGGGCAGAGCTTGGGAGGCTCGTTCCCCACATACACAAAACCGCAAACCGTGCAGACGTAAACGCCCGTGTTTTCAAGCATTTTATCGCCTTCGGTTCTATAGCGTAATAGGAGAGACTGCAACATTCTCGTAACCTTTTCCGCCCATACCTGACAGCGCAACGCGCCCCTGTCGGGCTGCTTTCCTGCAACTATGTTTCCGTAGGGGAACCCCGACGATAAGTCCTGTTCAATCAGCTCAAGAAGTTTTTCATAACTTGCCATGTCTTCAGGCTGTGCCTTGGAGCGGAAAAACTCTGATAACTTTTTAAAGTTTTCACTCTCTTTGGGGAGATACTGCTTTTCACACCCACGGGCAAGGTTAGAGCAGATAATGCTCATCTCCATTGCGGAAAGTTCCTTTTCCGTATGGGGCTTTTCTATCGCTGTCTGCGCATTGTTTTCTTCCTTTAGTTTAAAGGCATCTCTGCCTGCACCGCAGAGCGGACAGATAAAATCTTGCGGCAGTTCGCCGTCGGTTTTATGGACGTAGCCGCAAACCGTACAAATATATTCTTTCATTTTTATGCCTCCTTTTATTCAATTATAGCGTATTTATCTTTTGCTTTCCGTGACAAAATCACAAACTTAATTGTCTCCGCACTTACCGTGACCGCAGCCGTGACTTCCGCATGAATGTTCTTCATCGTGGTCGTGGTGATGATGGTCGCAGTGAACGTCGGGATTATAATCGAGCTTACCCGTTATAAATGCCTCTACCGCTTCGTCTGCATTGCCGCAAACTCCGCCGTAAAGCTTTACTCCTGTCTGACTTAACGCCATCTGCGCACCGCCGCCTATACCTCCGCAGATAAGGACGTCGGCGTTTATATTTGCAAGCAAACCTGCTAAGGCTCCGTGACCCGTACCGTTGGTATCGATTATCTGCGAATTAACTACTTTTCCGTCCTCGATATCATACACCTTAAAAACTTGAGTATGCCCGAAATGCTGAAAGATTTGCCCGTTTTCGTAAGTTACTGCGATTCTCATGATATTATCTCCTTTTTCCAATTTAAATTGGTTTTGAATTTTTCTTTTTATACAGTCCGTTTTATAACAATAATCGGTGTTGCCGTTGCAAAGGCAGTATTTGCCTCCCCCGATTTTTATGGGACAGCCTGCAACCAACGCCTTGGCAATCTTTTTTCTTGCGCTGTCGTAAATGCTCTGCACGGTAGTCCTGCCCACCCCCAATTGTGTTGCGCACTATTCCTGAGAAAGCCCTTCGTTATCGATTAGACGGATAGTTTCATATTCGTCAATCGCCAACACAACGGGTTGACCAACGTTCTTACCGTCAGGGACAAACGTACTCACTTCGGGGAAGCAACAAACTTTTCTTTCCTTAGTCGGTCTTGCCATAATAATTACCTTGAATTATATTATATCAAGATTTCCGACATATGTCAATAACTCTTGACATTTTTTTATCGAAATGTGTTCGTGTACACTAGATTGTGTACACGAACA
>ULOF01030918.1_pt1 | contig 40796 bp, 31 predicted proteins | sample 1952371 | NCBI WGS metagenome assembly ULOF01 (sample SAMEA4835597, study PRJEB28245) | human gut metagenome | biome: gut microbiome; material: fecal sample | place: Denmark | collected 2008 | reverse complement strand
TCGTTCAAGACGGCAAATCCGTTCTCTTCGTCGGCACGAAGAAACAAGCCCAAGACGCAATCAAGCAAGAAGCAGAGCGTTGCGATATGTTCTATATCAACCAAAGATGGCTCGGCGGTACGCTCACCAACTTCAAGACCATTCGCACCAGAATCGATCGCTTGAACAAAATCAATCAAATGGAACTCATCGGCGAGTTTGAACTTCTCCCCAAGAAGGAAGTTTCCGCACTCAAGAAAGAGCGTGACGACCTCGAGAAGAACCTCGGCGGTATCAAAAATATGCGCACTTTGCCCGGCTGCTTGTTCGTAGTTGACCTCAAGAAAGAGGAGAACGCAGTCAGAGAAGCACGCAAACTCAACATTCCTATCGTGGCAGTCGTCGACACCAACTGCGATCCCGATCTCGTCGATTACGTAATCCCCGGCAACGACGACGCAATCCGTGCAATCCAACTCTTTGCGTCCATCATTGCAGACGCAGTCATCGAAGCAAAACAAGGCGAATCTTTCACAGCACCTCAAAAAGAGGAAGGCGCAACCGAAGAAGTTCCCGCACCTCAAGTTGAAGAAGTTGCTCCCGTGGTAGAAGAGAAGGCTCTCACTCCCGAAGAAGCACTCGAGAAAGCAATCGCAGAAAAAGAAGCACAAGAATAATCAATTCAAAAATCTTCCGCACGCAGTAGCACTGCGTGCGGTTTCAAAACGAAAAACAGGAGAATATATATGGCATTCACAAGCAAAGATGTTATGGAACTTCGTCAACGCACAGGCGTGGGCATGATGGACTGCAAAAAGGCTCTCGTAGCAACTGACGGCGATATGGAAGCCGCAATCGATTTCTTGAGAGAAAAAGGCATGGCGACCGCAGCAAAGAAAGAAGCGCGTATCGCAGCGGAAGGCATCGTTTTCGCAGCAAGCAAAAACGGCAAATCCGTCCTTTTGGAAGTCAACTGCGAGTCTGACTTCGTCGCAGGCGGCCCTGTGTTCAAAGAGTACGTTGGCAAAGTCGCAGACTATATCCTCGACAACAGCAACGCAACCGTTGAAGACGTTATCGCGGCAATGCAACCCGTCACCAACGAATACGTTATGAAGATGGGCGAGAAACTCTCCATCCGTCGTTTCACCGTATACGAAGCAAACGACACCACCGTTGACACCTATATCCACATGGGCGGCAAGATCGGCGTTATGGTCGAAGCAAGCAACGGCGCAAGCGAAGAAGTCGTTCACGACGTCGCACTCCAAATCGCAGCGGCAAACGCACAATACGTAAACCGTGACGAAGTGCCCGCAAGCGAAGTCGAACACGAAAAAGAAATCCTCAAAGCGCAAGCAATGAACGAGGACAGCAAGAAGCCCGAAGCAATCATCGAGAAGATGCTCGTTGGCAGAATCAACAAATTCTACAAAGAAGTTTGCCTCAACGAACAAGTATTCGTCAAGAATCCCGACATCACGATTGCACAATACCTCAAACAAAACGGCGACGTCACCGTCATTCGTTTCACTCGTTACGCAATGGGCGAAGGTCTCCAAAAGAGAGAAGACGATTTCGTCGGCGAGGTTATGGCTCAAGCACACCTCAACAAATAAGCAACTTGAAAAAAGGAATGATTCATTCATTCCTTTTTTTTAGACAAAATCACGATTGAGCGTATTAGATGCTCGAAAAATAGGGGATATATACAATATGACTCAACTCAATCCAAAATACAAACGCGTCATAATCAAACTCTCGGGCGAGGCTCTTGCAGGCGCAAACGGCACGGGTATCGATCCCGAAAAACTCACTTACGTTTGCAAAGAGATCGCGGAAGTCAAGGCTTTGGGCGTTGACGTGGGTATCGTTATCGGAGGAGGCAACTTCTGGAGAGGCCGCCAAGCCGACGATAAGATGAACCGTTCCACCGCAGACCATATGGGCATGCTCGCAACCGTTATGAACGCTCTGGCAATTCAGGACAAACTCGAACAACTCGGCGTACCCGTCAGAGTGCAAACCGCGCTCACGATCACCAAAGTTGCCGAGCCGTACATTTTGCGCAAGGCAATTCGCCACTTTGAAAAGGGCAGAATCGTCATCTTTGCGTGCGGCACGGGCAATCCGTATTTCTCCACGGACACAGGCGCGGCGCTTCGTGCCTGCGAAATCGGAGCAGATGCACTCCTTCTTGCCAAAAACGTCGACGGAGTTTACGATTCCGACCCCAAGACCAATCCCTCTGCCAAGAAGTTTGACGAAATCTCCTACATGGACGTCATCTCCAAAGGTCTCAAAGCCATGGACACCACCGCCATCACCATGTGTATGGACAACTCGATCCCCATCGTCTGCTTTGCCTTGATGGAGAAGGATAGTATTAGGAATGCTGTTTGTGGGCTCAACAACGGCACTCTAATCCACTAAACGACGCTATTCAGCGAACAACTGTTTCAGGCACGACTTGCCCCGAAATCACGTACGCTATGTACGTTGGGTTTCGGTTCAAGCCGTGCCTTTCGCGTTCTTCATCTCAATATCGAGGTTTAGTAAGTAAAAAAAATATTTTTGAGTTCTTCATCTAAATATCGTCGTTTAGTATACAATTATTTATCTGTGCTTTTCACGTTCTTCATCTCAATATCGAGGTTTAGTAAGACTGCTATTACGCTCTCCTGCCTATAAGTGAGGCTCTTCTTCGTTATTCATCTGCTTGGTGCGTTTTTGTAAGTAAAAAAAATAGTTTTGTGTTCTTCATTTTAGTATTAAATTCAAGTCGTGCCTTTCACACTTTTTATCTCTACATCAATTTTAAGGGAAAGCGGTTTTCATTTTTCCATAATTATTAATTATTTATTATTAACTATTAATTCACAAATCGCTATTGCGTTATTTCTTATCTTTTGTTATAATAATTTTAATATTTATAATATGGAGGACACAATATGTCTTACGGTATTGACGAAGTCGATCTTATCTTCGACGAAATGAACGAAAAAATCGACAAAACAATGCAAAACTATATCTCCGAATTGCGCTCCATTCGCGCAGGCAGAGCAAATCCGCACATTCTCGACAAAGTCGTGGTGGATTATTACGGCACGCCTACGCCCATCAACAATATGGCAAACGTATCCGTTCCCGAAGCACGTCTTTTGGTTATTTCACCTTGGGATAAATCTCAACTCAAAGCCATTGAGAGAGCGATTTTGGCGGCAAACATCGGCATCAATCCCAACAACGACGGTCACGTTATCCGTCTCGTTTTCCCCGAACTCACCGAAGAGCGCAGACGCTCGACCGTCAAAGAGGCGAAAACTCTCGTTGAAGAATCCAAAATCGTCATGAGAAACGCTCGTCGCGATGCAATCGACGATCTCAAAAAGATTCAAAAATCCTCGGTTATCACCGAAGACGATTTGAAGAACTACACCGAGGACGTTGACAAGAATCTTTCCAAAAACACCGACGAAGTCGACAGACTCTTCAAAGAAAAGGAACAGGAGATTCTTTCCATCTGATGGGAGCAAAACATATTGGATTTATAATGGACGGAAACGGCAGGTGGGCGCTTGCTCACGGCATGTCGCGCGCGGAGGGTTATGCACACGGACTCGTAGCCCTTTATCGAGTTGCAAAAAGATGCAGTGAGCGCGGCGTCGAAGCGGTTTCCGTCTATGCTTTGTCAACGGAAAATCTCAATCGGCCCGAGGAAGAATTGCAGGCGATCTTCAAAGTGGTCGAAAAGTTCAATTTGACCTACGACGGCGACTATAAGATTTCCTATATGGGCGATTTTGATTCTCTTGACGACAAACTTTCCTCGTCTATCGAGCAAGTCGAAGAGAAAACGCGCGACAACGAGGGAATGTGGCTCAATATTGCCTTCAATTACGGCGGCAGAGCGGACATATTGCACGCGGCGAAAGTAGCCTACGACCACGGCGAATTTCTTGAAGACACGTTTGAAAAGCATCTTTCCTCATCTCACTTACCGCCTTTGGACTTGGTTGTGAGAAGCGGCGGCGAGATGCGCCTTTCAAACTTTATGCTTTACGAATCCGCTTATTCCGAACTTATGTTCCTCGACAAAATGTGGCCGGATATGGACGAGAGCGACGTTGACAAAATTCTCGACGATTTCGATAAGCGTGTGAGAAAATTCGGAAAGTGAGGGATTTTACGCCTATATGGCAAAAATCCGATTTTTCCTTTTATATTCGGATATTTTTGCAAACTTAAACGGTTTGCAAAGCGCAAATTTGCACGTATGCGACTTGCGCTATGAGGTGTTTATGCTCAAAAGAACGATAACGGCGCTTGTGCTTTTGGTATTGGTAGCAGGCTTTATGGTCTGCGGTTATTTCGTCAGCCCGATTTTTGTGGACATGCTGATCTTGCTTTTCCTTGCGGGATCTGTGTACGAAATGTTCAAATGCTTCAAGGACGCAGGCTACAAAATGTTCGTTGCGCCCGTCGTGCTTATGCTCGTTGCGGCATATCCCGTTTATTACACGATGCAACGCTTCGTCGGCGGTGGCTCGACTCAAACGAGTGCAGGGATTCAAGGCTTGCTCATCGTATTGCTTGCAAGTTCGATGCTTGCGCTCACGATATTCACGTTCAAGCCTGCAAAACACACTCAAAAAGAAGTCGACGACGCAAAAGAGCAGGGTATTGACCTTGAACTCGATTCGTCCAATGCTTGCGAACTCAAAGATTTGCTCGCAAACGTATTCATTCTCGTTTATCCCACGCTATTCCTTATGAGTGCGTGGATCGTGAGTTACAAATACAGCGCGTTGTTTGCGGTTTTGTTTGCCATACTCGTTCCGATCATCGGCAGCGACACGTTTGCCTACTGGTTTGGCTCGATGATCGGCGGCAAGAAACTTTGCCCGAAAATCAGTCCCAAAAAGACGGTTGCGGGCGGTGTAGGCGGACTTGTCGGCGGCATGGTCGTATCCTTGCTTTTCTGGCTCGTATTTGAACTTTTTGCCGACAAATATCCCACCTTTATTCAAGGTTGCGGCTACACGGCGTTCTTTAAGCACGATATAAGCGGTTGGCAATGGAAGAGCGCGCTCGTATACCTTGCAATCGGACTCGTCTGCGGCGTTATAAGCGAACTCGGCGACCTTGCGGCGTCACGCATCAAGCGCGCAATCGGCATCAAAGACTACGGCAAGATTTTCCCGGGTCACGGCGGATTTATGGACAGAATCGACAGCGTTATGTACTGCCTCGTCGTCTTGCTCGTCGCATTTTCTTGCATCTACGGTTATTGATTCTTTCATTTGAATTTAATAATCGCGATTTATACTGACAATAAAGAGCCTGCAAAAGACTTCAAATCTCTGCCTTGGCGGCGCGCAGGTTTCTAAGGATAAAATGAAAACTATCACAATACTCGGAAGTACGGGCTCTGTTGGAAGACAGGTGCTCGACTCGATTTGCGCACACCCCGACGCCTTCAAAGTCGTCGGACTTTCCGCTTATACCAACGAAACGCTCCTTCGCGAGCAGATTGAAAAATTCAATCCCACTCACTATTATTTCCCGGGCGGAGCGGTGGAAGTTCAAAGTTCGCTTTTTGATTTTTTGGAAGACGACAAAACTTCAAAGTGCCTTTCTTCGCTTGAAGAACTTGCAAGCATCCCCTCGGACGTAGTCGTTTTGGCAGTCACGGGCATTGCGGGACTTTGGGCGGCAGTCGCAACCTTAAAAAGAGGCGGCACGTTGGCAATTGCCAACAAGGAAACCATCGTATGCGCAGGCAGACACCTCAAAGCGCTCGAAAAAAAGTACGGCGGCAAGATTTTGCCTCTTGACACCGAGCATTCCGCAATCTTCTCGTGCTTGCGCGGAGAGGACAAAAAGTGCGTTAGAAGCCTGGTTTTGACGGCAAGCGGCGGTGCTTTACGCGATTTACCGACGAGCGCTCTTGCCAAAGTCAAAGCAGAGGATGCCTTAAAACACCCCGTATGGAATATGGGCAAAAAGGTAACCATAGACTCTGCGACGTTGTTCAACAAAGGGCTTGAAGTCATCGAAGCGATGCGCTTGTTCGAGGTTGAAGCAAAGGACGTAAAAGTCGTTATGCACAGAGAAAGCGTGGTCCATTCTCTCGTCGAGTTCACCGACGGCGGAATGAAAGGGCTTTTCTCCGTTCCCGATATGCGCCTTGCGATCGAAACCGCGCTTTATTATCCCGAACACGGCAAAGACAGCGTTGCGCCGCTCGATCTTACAAAACTCGGCTCGCTTTCGTTTTCCGCACCCGATTACGACAGATTCCCGTGCCTTAAAAGCGCAATAGACGCGGCAAATGCAGGCGAGGGCGCTTGCATAGCGGTATCTGCCGCCGACGAAGTGCTCGTCGAAGAGTTTTTGAAAGGCAAAATCAAATATCCCGAGATCGCAAACGCGCTCTCGAAAGTTTTGACGAAGTTCAAGAAAGTCGGAAAAGTCGAACTCGAGGACGTTCTTGGCATAGACGAGCAAGCACGAAAATACACTTATTCTGTGATAGGAGTGAAATAGTGTACGTTATTTCGGCAACTGCAGGCGAAGTTTTCACATATATCGGCTACGTTATCGCAGCCGTTCTTGCGCTTATGGTGATGATCGTCATCCACGAGTTGGGACATTACACCGCAGGCAAATTGCTCGGTTTCAAAATTGACGAATTTGCAATCGGTTTCGGACCTGCAATCATCAAAAAACGCAACAAAAAGACGGGCGAATTATTCACGTTGCGCCCGTTTCCGATAGGCGGATTTTGCGCTTTTCACGGCGAGGACGCCGAAGGCGCAATGGTTGACGAAAACGGCAATCAGATCAAAGACGAAAACGGCAATATCGTCAAAGATCCCGACGCTTTCAACAATCAGAAGCCTTGGAAACGCCTTATAGTGCTCTTGTCGGGCGCTTTTATGAACTTTTTGAGCGCAATCGTCATAATCACGATTTACTTTACCGCATACGGACAACTTCTTCCAAACGTCGTAGACGTTCACAACACCGCCACTTATCAAAACGTATTTCAGGAAGGCGACGTAATTCTCAACATCAACGGCAAGCAAGTCAATATTATGCTTCAGGAAGATTTGGACAACGCCTTCAAGGATTTGTCCGACAACTCGTATTTTTGGGTTCTTCGCGGAGGCAAGAGAGTCAAAATCACTGCGGACAAATTCTATTATCAACCCTTTGACGAGGATGATTTCATTGCCGTTATAAACGGAAAAAAACTCGAAACCCCCATAAAAGCGAGCGCACTCGGAGAATACGTCGAGCAAAACGAGATAGATTCGGCTCAAAAGATCACGCTCGTCGTCGTAAAATACGGCGAGGACGGCAAAATCGTAGAGCAAAGTTCGATGAGCGTGCAAAAAGGCGTAGTTGCAAGCGATATCGACGGTTTTTACAGTTACGGATTCGGAATCACACGCAGTCTTACGCACGCAAAACTTCCGTTTTTCCTTGCGTTCGGCAGAGCGTGGGGCTTCAGTTTCTTCATCGTATTCAAGATTCTTGCCTCGCTCGGTGCGCTTATCACGGGCAAATCGGGCATTGAAAACGCAGGCGGCACTATCACCACAATCAAGATGATGGCGCAAATCACTTCGCTCGGCTTCGACAGTTTCCTTTACGTCGTTGCGATAATCTCGGCAAACCTTGCTGTTATGAATCTATTGCCCTTTCCCGCGCTTGACGGAAGCAGAATGTTGTTTACGCTTATAGAAATGATATTCAGAAAACCAGTTCCGAGAAAAATCGAGGGCATAATCCACACCGTCGGACTCGTCCTATTGATCGTGCTTGCGGTGTTCCTCGATATATTCCACCTTGTCAAAGGATAGGGCTGAAATATAATTTACAGATAAAAATCGACAATCTAATCGGCTAAACGCCGATTTGCGATATGGATAAAACTATGATAGAGAGAAGAAAAACAAGACAGGTATTCGTCGGCGACGTTGCAATCGGCGGCGATGCTCCAATAAGCGTTCAATCGATGCTCAACACCAAAACGACGGACGTCGAAGGCTCGCTTGCGCAGATAAACGCGCTCAAAGCAGTGGGCTGCGACCTTATACGCCTTGCCGTTCCCGACGAAGCGTCTGCGCTTGCCTTCGGCGAAATCGCAAAGAGATGCGGATTGCCGCTCATTGCCGACATACATTACAATTATAAACTCGCTCATATGGCGCTCGACGCAGGAGCGAAGAAGATTCGTATGAATCCGGGCAATATGCGTGATTTTTCGCAAATCAAACCGCTTGCCGAAAGAATGGCAGATATGGGCGTACCCGTCCGTGTCGGCGTAAACGGCGGCTCGCTCGATCCCAAGTTCAAAGGGATGGACGAAGCAAAAGCGCTTTGCGAGAGTGCGCTCGAGTGCGCAAACGCATTTGAGAGCGCAGGATTAAAGGATATCGTCATTGCAATCAAGGCTTCCGACACGATGCTCAACGTCAAGGCAAACAGAATGCTTGCAAAAGCGTGCGATTATCCCTTGCATATCGGCGTAACCGAAGCAGGAACGCTCCGCACGGGACTTGTGAAATCGGCAATCGGCATCGGGACGTTGCTCGGCGAGGGAATAGGCGACACGATAAGAGTTTCGCTTTCAACGAACGTATGCGAAGAAGTGCTTGCGGGCAAGAAGATTCTTCAAACGCTCGGACTTCGCAAAAATGCGGTCGAAGTTGTTGCTTGCCCGACTTGCGCGCGCACGGAAATCGACGTTGAAGGACTTGCCAACAAAGTCGAGATGATGACGGCAGGCATTGATAAACCCGTCAAAATATCCATTCTCGGTTGTCCGCTCAACGGAATAGGCGAGGGCGAGCACAGCGATATTGGTATCGCAGGCGGAAAAGAGAAGAGCGTTATCTTGCTCCGCGGCAAAATTTACAAAACCGTTCCAAGTGCCAATCTTATGGAAGAATTTGATAAATTATTACAAGAAGTATTGTCAAAATAATGCAAAATTAGAATACTTTAGACAAAAATCGCGAGGTTTGATATGTCAACGAAGTTTTTTGAGGAGTTTACGATAAAGAGCAAAGGCGAGTTCCCGATGCTCAAACTCAACAGTGCGACCTACTATAAGGACAAAAGAGAGTTGGTCGTCAAATTTATCATTTCCGCATTCGAGGTGCGTTCTTTCGACGAAGAAAGCAAGAAAAAGGTTCTCGATATAATTCGCCAAATGTTTTCGGGCGTTGACGTGAGCGTGCAATACATAAGAACGTATGCCGACAACAACGTGGTAAAAAACAAAGTTCTTGAATTTTTCAATCGCAACAATCAGATGATTTTCAGGTGCATCAACGATGATACGCTCAAAATCGAAGTCGGCGACAATGATATCGACGTAAAATTCGTTCTCGATACACCCACTTACAAACTTTTGACTGCAGGCGACTTGCTTGATAGGCTCAACGAGTATCTTGATTGCTCTTTCAATCAAAATATCGATATCATCGTCGAAGAAGGCTTGTTTTCGGACAAAAAAGAAGACGATTTGGATTTCCATATCGACACCACTTTGCACACCGACTCTTCTTTGCGCCTCGTAAGCGCGAGAGTCGGAGAAAAAGTGTATGCAAGAGGCAAAATCGACGGCATATCGCAGATGCCAAATTACATAATCGACGTCAAAGGCGCTTGCGACAATATCGTTTTGTGCGGAAAAATTTCTCAAATCGAGAAAAAATCCTACAAAAACAAGAAATACAATCCCGACGACCCCAAGAGCGGACCCGAAACTTTGCCTTTCGTAAAATTCGTGCTCGACGACACGACGGGCAGAATCGAGGGCGTAAGTTTCGTCGCTAGAGAGGAAGACGCAGACAGAATCGTCGCACTTAAAGACCAATCGCAAGTGATTTGTATGGGCAAAGTCACCTGGTCGCAATTTTCGGGAGCGTGGTCTTTTCAAGTCAACGCAATGTTTGAGGCCGAGATAGATTTTGCAAGCATTCATCTCACCTCGATCAAACCCGTACCCGAAAAATACGTCACGATCACTCCGCAAAAATACGTCGATATGAGCGAAAAAACCTTGTTAGATGCCGAAAAACCCGCACCAATTATCAGTGATTTCTTCAAGGACAAAACCTTCGTTATTTTCGACCTCGAAACCACCGATCTCAAGACCGAAATCGCGGAGATTATCGAACTTGCCGCTCTCAAAGTCGTAAACGGTGTTCCGACTGAAACCTTCCAGACTCTCGTCAAGCCTCTTGCGGCCATATCAGAGGAAATTACGGCGATAACGCACATTTCCAACGCAATGGTGCTTGACGCGCCGAGCATCGAAAGTGTAATGCCCGACTTTTTCAAGTTTGCGCACGGCTCGATTCTTTGCGGTCACAATATAGCGGGTTACGATTATCCCATCGTTTCCCGAATCAGCGAAAAGATGGGCTACAATTTCGACAACGAACTTTGCGACACGTTGCTTTTGGCAAGAAAGTATCTCACCGAACTTCCCAATTGCAAACTCGAAACCATATCCAAAGCCTACGGCATCTCTCACGAAAACGCGCACAGAGCGATGAGCGACGTTTACGCCACTTTCGGCGCATTGCAAGAGATAGCAAAGAGAATGTAACGTCACCCGTTTGCGCGCGAACTGCAACGTAACTTATTCACTATAAAAACGAAATTCGCATTTTCGCAATCAAAATGCAGCAATTCTCGACTTTCGGGAAAAATATATAAATATATTTTGCATTATCGGCTCAAAACGCTTGCAACAATACTTTTTATATGTTAATATTTAAATACTATAGTAAAACCTTACTAGAGTGAGCGACGGCTCACTCTTTGTTTTAGAAGGGGCGATTCGACAAAATCGGCCCAAAGAGGTGAATATGGCAAGCGAAATCTCGGTTGAACTCCGTGAAAAAGTGAAGAATCTTGCGCTCGAAGCGGTGCAAGAGGCAGACGAAAACGTCGAACTCGTAGACGTTGCGTTTTACAAGCAGTACGGCAAGCCCGTCGTCGAAGCGCTTTTGTGGAAAAAAGAGGGGATCGACCTCAACGATTGCGAGAAGGTGCACAACGTATTATCCGCAAAACTCGACGCAATCGAAGACGAATTTGACGAAGACTACGTTCTTAACGTATCCTCGCAAGGTCTTGACAGAAAAATCGTGACCGACGACGATTTCCGCCGCGCGCTCGACACCGAAATCGAGATTTTCGACACGAACAAGAAGAAATCGCACGGAACGCTCGTAGCGTTTGATGGCGAGAGTATAACGATAAAAACCGACGGAAAAAATCCGAAGGAAACGAAAATACAACGAAATTTATTGACCAAAGTACAACCGTACGTCAGGTTTTAGGAGGACAAAACAATGATAAACAAAGAGTTCTTTCAAGCATTAGACGATCTTGAAAAGGAACAACGCATTCCCAAAGAGTCGATGATCGAATCCATCGAAGCGGGACTCGTTTCTGCGTACAAGAAGGAATACGGCTTTGCAAGTCAGATTTCCGTTCGTTTGAACGAAGAAAAGATGACCTACAAAGTTTACGCGCACAAACTCGTCGTCGAAGAAGTCGAAGACGAAGAGTCGCAAATTTCTCTTGAAGACGCGCAAGACATCGACAAAAAGTACAAAGTCGGCGACGTAGTCATCGAAGACATCACGCCCAAGGACTTTTCTCGTATTGCGGCGCAAACGGCAAAGCAAGTCATTTTGCAACGCATCAACGATTATAAGAAAGAACTCGTTCTCAACGAAATGAGCGAGCGCACGGGCGAAATCCTCAGCGCAATCGTCAGAAGAAAGGAAGGAAACACCGTTTACGTTGAAATCACCGGCACGCAAATGGAAGGCGTGATGATGCAACAAGACCAAGTTCCCACCGAGACGTACAACGTCAACGACGTGATCAAAGTTTACGTCAAGAAGATCCGCGACGGTTTGCACGGCGCGCAAGTCGTAGTATCGAGAAGTTCGGCAGGCTTCGTCCGCAGACTTTTCGAACTTGAAGTTCCCGAAATCAAAGCAGGACTCGTCAAAATCAACAGCATCGTCCGCGAGGCAGGATTCCGCACCAAACTTTCGGTTTCGAGCGAAGATCCCAATGTCGACGCAGTCGGCAGTTGCATCGGCAACAAGGGCGTGAGAGTCAACGCGGTCGTAGCGGAACTCGGCGGCGAGAAGATCGACGTTATCGAGTATTGCGACGATCCCATCGAATATATTGCTCGCGCGCTTTCGCCTGCGCAAGTGCTTATGGTTTCCATCAACGAGGAAGAGAAGAACGCAAAAGTCATCGTTCCCGACGAGAAACTCTCGCTTGCAATCGGCAGAAGCGGTCAAAACGCACGTCTTGCGGCAAAACTTACCGGTTGGAAGATAGACGTCAAGCCCTATTCCACGCTCAAAGTCGACGAGCAAGAAGTGCAAGGTGAATAAAATGTCTCATCCCAAGAACACTCGAAAATGTATCGTCTGCAAGGAGCACTCCGACAAATCGGAAATGCTCAGATTCGTCAAAACGGCAGACGGAAAAGTCGCGCTTGACCGCACTCAAAAAGCGGACGGCAGAGGCGTATGGGTTCACGGGAGCGAAGATTGCACAAGCAAACTTATCAAGAAAAAGATGCTCAACGCCGCGTTCAAAAGCAACGTAGGCGACGAGATATACGGAGAGATAAATGAGTAAAATCGGTGCTTACGTCGGGCTTGCGCAACGCTCGGGCTCGGTGCTATACGGCGAAGATATAATTTGCGAGAAGATTCATCTCGCAAAAGTGGTGCTCGTATCGTCTTCGGCAAGCGATAAGTACAAAGAAAGGATATTGAGAAAGATTGGTGATTGTCCCGTGTTTATCGTGGACGGTCTATGCGAAGTGTTGCACAGAGAAGGCGTCAACGCTATCGCGATAACGAACGACAGTCTGGCAAAAGCCGTTGTCGGAGTATTGAGGTGAATATGCCCGAAATCAAAAAAGAAGCAAACGTGGATTCCGTAAAAATGCTCGGCGAGTACAAGGCGACCAAGTTGGTTGAACTTACCGAGAATATCTCTCGTCAGAAATCGAGAGCCGCCGTTATAATGGCGTCAATCAAGGCAAAGCGTGACGAACTTGCGCAAAAAGCCGCCGAAATCGAAAAGGCGAAAGAGGAAGCAAGAGCGAACGAAAAAGCCGTTTTCGACGAAAAAGAGAAAGAGATAGAAAAGGAAATCCAAAATAAATCCGAAGAAAAGCCCGTTGCGGAAGTAGCGAAGGATGCGGAAGCGAAAGTCGAAAAAGAAGAAAAACCGACTCCCGCCGTCAGCGAAGAGAAAAAGCCGCAACCTGCTCCCGCTCCTCAAAAGGAAGAGAAGAAGGAAGAGAAAAAGGCAGAGCCCGTCGCTCCCAAAGCGGAGGAGAAAAAACAAGACGTGACCAAGAAACCGCACGTTACGGTAGTGCCCAAAACTCCCTTTGAACTTGCGCAGGAGAACCCCGAGATTCTACCCAACGGCGAAGTCCGCAGAATTTACGTTCCGCCGACGCCGAAGCCGAAGGTACAAACCCGCGTTTTCGGACAGGGCGGATATCAACAACCCAGAGGTCCGAAGCCGCAACAAAATCAAGGCGGATATCAAGGACAAAGACCGCAAGGCCAAGGTCAAGGTCAAAACGGATTAAGACGTCCGTCGTCGTCTGCAAGCGTAGCCAACGCCGCACAGCAATTTCCTCCTAAACCTGCTGCGCAAAAGGGCAAAGGCGGCAAACAGAATTCCAACTCGGGTTCAAGCAAATTCGACGATAAATCGACGATGAACAAGCGTGCTCTTATGAAGAGGGGCTATCTCGTCGACGACAGAATTTCCTATGACGAAGACGGCGAAGCCATCGTACGCAATTACAAAGTCAACAAAAACAGAGGCGGAGGCAACAGCGCGACGGTCATCATTGAAAACGCAGTCATCACCACCGATCCCGTTTCCATCAAGACTTTGAGCGAAAAGATCGGCAAATCCGCGGCTGAAATCGTCAAAACGCTCTTCGTGCTCGGCATAATGAAGACCATAAACGACAGCATCGATTTTGCCACTGCGGAACTCGTTGCCGACGAATTCGGCATTAAACTCGAATACAAACCCGACGTCACGCTTGAAGATACGCTCATAGCGCAACTTGAAGTCGACGACGTAGAAGAACTTGAAAATCTCGTTCCTCGTCCGCCTGTCGTCACCATTATGGGACACGTCGACCACGGCAAAACGTCGCTTCTCGACTATATCAGAAAGTCGAACGTCACGGGCGGCGAAGCAGGCGGAATCACGCAACATATCGGCGCGTACACGGTATCGTTGAAGGGCAATCCGATCACGTTCCTCGACACGCCGGGACACGAAGCGTTCACTTCGATGCGTGCTCGCGGCGCGCAAGTCACCGATATTGCGATTTTGGTCGTAGCGGCTGACGACGGCGTTATGCCTCAGACTCTTGAGGCAATCAGCCATGCAAAGCAAGCAAACGTTCCCATCATCGTTGCGATGAACAAGATGGACAGAGCGGGCGCGAATCCCGACAGAGTTCTTTCTCAACTTGCAGAAAACGGCGTAACTCCCGAAGAATGGGGCGGCGACACTCCCGTCGTTCGCGTATCGGCAAAAACCGGTATGGGCGTTGAAGATTTGCTTGAACAAATCCTCGTCCGTGCCGAAGTCGAAGAATTGCGTGCAAATCCCGACAGAAACGCAAGAGGTACTATTATCGAGGCAAAACTCGACAAAGGACTCGGCAAAATTGCAACTATCCTCGTTCAAACGGGTACGTTGCACGTCGGAGATAACGTCGTTGCAGGCACTTGCACCGGCAAGATCCGCGCAATGATCGACGACAAAGGCAGAAAAGTCAAGAAAGCAGGACCTTCCATGCCGGTATCGGTCACGGGTTGGGACGACGTTCCCGAAGCGGGTGACAGAATCGACGTCGTTGCTGACGAGAAGTTTGCAAGAGAACTCGCAGAGGAAAGAAAACTCAAACTCGCCTCAAGTCAGACGGAGTCAACTTCCGTTTCGCTCAACGACCTGTTTGACAGAATTTCAAAAGGCGAACTCAAATCCGTCAAACTCATCATCAAAGCGGACGTACAAGGCTCGGTCGAAGCAGTCAAACAATCTCTTGCCAAACTCGGCAACGAAGAAGTCAATATCGATATCATTCACGCCGCAGTCGGCGGAATCAAAGAAAGCGACGTCTTGCTTGCAGAAACTTCGGGCGCAATCATCATCGGATTCAACGTTCGCCCCGACAGCAACGCAAAGCAACTTGCGGCGCAAAAGAAAATCGATATCAGATTCTACAATATCATCTACAACGCAATCGAAGACATTGAAAAAGCAGTCAAGGGTATGCTTGATCCCAAGTTCAGAGAAGTCGTACTCGGTTCTGCCGAAGTGCGTGAACTCTTCAAGATCAGCGGAGTCGGCACGATTGCAGGCTGCCACGTCGTCGACGGCAAAGTCGTCAGAGGAGCGCAAGCAAGACTTATCCGCAACGGCAAAGTCGAATACACGGGCGAAATCGCGTCCTTGCGCCACGGCAAAGACGATGTCAAAGAAATGGCGAAGAACTTTGATTGCGGCATAATGTTGTCCAACTTCCAAGACGTCAAAGTAGACGACGTCATCGAAGCCTTCACTATGGAGAGAACGGATGAAAATTAAAATGGAGCGAGTCAATTCCGAACTCGCCAGACAAATCACCAAAATCATTGCCGAAGACGTGAAAGACCCGCGTCTTCACAATGCTATAATCGGCGTGACCAAACTTTACACCACGCCCGACCTTAAATACGCAAAAGTGTATTTGTCGATATACGCAAACAGCGACGAGGAGAGGCAAGAGGCGTATTACACCGTTTGCCGCTCCAAGACGTTTATTCGCAACATGCTCAAAGACAGCGTGCAGATCAGGCTTTTGCCCGAACTGAATTTCCTCATTGACGACAGCGTCGATTACAGCATCAAAATCGACGAGATCCTCAATCAAATCAAGAAACAGGACGAGCAAAGAGCCGAAAACGCGCAAAACGAGCAAGACGAGCAGAGCAAATGAACGACGTTCTTCACGAAATTTCCAAGAAGATAAGCCGTGCAAACGATATTGCGCTTTATTGTCACACAAAACCCGACGGCGACGCACTGGGCAGTATGCTTGCGCTGTACGCCGCACTCAAAAACGCGGGTAAAAACGTGAGTGCGTATTGCGATTCTCTCGTTCCCGAAAAATATAAATTTTTGCCGTATAGTCAAGATATCGATTTCCCAAAAAAAAGCGTGCACGAACTTGCCATAAGCATTGATTCGAGTGCCGTTGACCGTTTAGGTCAATGTATGAAGTCGTTTTTGTCGGCAAAAGAACAGATAGCAATTGATCATCACAAGTCTTTTGAGAGATTTGCCTCGCTTTGCCTCGTTGACAAAGACGCAAGCGCTTGCGCCGAAATCGTTTTTGAACTTTTGAAATATATGAAAGCGATAGACGATACGGTTGCTAAGTCGCTGTTTTGCGGCATCGTCACCGATACCGGTTGTTTTTCATATTCGAACGTAACGAGACGCACTCACGAGATTGCTTGCAAGTTGCTCGAGTACGATTTTGATCCGCAAGAGGTGATTTACAAAGCGTACAGCAGTGAAAGCACGCAAAAATTCAACCTCAAACGCAGAGCGTTGGCAAAGGCAAAACTCGTTGACGAGCAAATCGCATTTATATTCTTTATGAAAGAAGACTTCGAGGCAACGGGCACAACGAGCGACGATACAGAAGGTATCGTTTCCGAACTTATCAACGTCGACAGCGTCAAAGTCGCGTATGCGCTCTCCCAAGTCGGCGAGAGGAATTTCAAACTCAGCATACGGAGCAAAGACCCCGTAGACGCGGCGGATATCGCAATGCAGTTTGGCGGTGGAGGGCACAGGCTTGCGGCAGGTTGCAGAGTCAACGGCTATCTCGAGGATATCGTCGAAAAACTCACGAAACTTGCAAAAGACAGAATCTAAAGCGGTATTTTCACAAAATACCAAAACCATATATATGAAAGGCTTCGTCAATATCAACAAACCTTCAGGCATGACTTCGAGCGACGTCGTCGTAAAAGTGCGCGGAATATTGCGCAGAGTCAGCGGCGAAAAGCAAAAAGTCGGTCATCTCGGCACACTCGACCCTATAGGCACGGGCGTTTTGCCGATTGCGGTTGGTACGTCAACGAGGCTTTTTGATTATATGCAGCAAAAAGTCAAGGTGTATCGCGCGACTTTCGTTTTCGGACAAACCACCGACACTCTCGATTGCATGGGAAAAGTGACCGCAACTTGCGACATGATTCCGAGCAAAGAAGAGATTGCGCTTGCGCTCGATAGCGTTTGCGGTGAAGTAGAGCAAATACCGCCGCAATACTCGGCAAAATCCGTCGGAGGAGTCAGAGCCTACGACTTGGCAAGAGCAGGCATAGAAGTCGATTTGAAACCGAAAAAAGTGACGATTTACTACGCAAAACTTGTCGATAACGACGTATGCGGCAATCCGTATTCTTTACAGAAAAACGAATACGCCTTTGAAATAGCGTGTTCGAGCGGAACGTATATTCGTTCGATCGCAAGAGACCTTGCGGCAAGATTGAATACTCTTGCGTATATGTCGTCGATACAGCGAATCAAAAGCGGAGATTTTCGACTTTCCGATTCTGTTTCTTTATCTGATTTTGAAAAAGAACCGATTAGATATTTGAAAAATATAGATTCCGCACTAAAATCTTTTGAGCGGATTCAACTTTCAGACGATCAAAAGAGCAAAGTTCTCAACGGAGTCGCAATCAGATTGCAAGATGCGCCCAAAGACGATTTCGTCGTGGAATGCGACGGTGATGTGCTCGGCATAGCGACTTGCAAAGACGGTTTATTGCGTATGAAAACGAGACTTTGAGAGGGGTTATGAGCATACGAGTTGTTGATTTCAATCACAAATTCGACGCTCCGATAGCGGTTTCGCTCGGATTCTTCGATTGCATTCACAAAGGCCACGAGAAACTCGTCAGGTCTGCGATTTCCTATTCTCGAATTCACGGCACGAAAAGTGCGCTTTTGACCTTCGTCAACGATCCCAACTTGACTTTCGGCAAAGAGAAGCAGATATACACGTTTGACGACAGAGTAAAAGTCCTTGACAAATGCTGTTTGGACGTAGTCGTCGGCGCTCACTTCGATCAATCGTTTGCAGATATGTCGCCGCTCGAGTTTTTACACGCTTTGACGTCAAATTTTAACGTAAAAGCCATTTTTGTCGGAGCAGATTACACCTTCGGACGATTTGCCAAAGGCAATATCGAAACGCTCAGAAGTTTTTGTGTTGAAAACGGCATCTATTTGGAGGTCGTGCCTTTTGAAACCGCCAACGGTGAGAAAATTTCCACTTCAACTCTCAAAAATTACGTAAAAAACGGACAGGTCGATGCCTTAAACGAGTTTTTGGCAATTCCGTATTTTATTAGCGGACAAGTCGTTCACGCACGCCACAAAGGCACGGGAATGGGCTTTCCCACAACCAATATTTTGCCCGACGCGGCGAGATTGCCGCTTTGCAACGGCATATACGCGACTTTTTGCGAAATCGACGGCAAGATTTACAAATCAATGACCAACGTCGGCACGAAACCCACGTTTTCTGACGATTCTGTTTCCGTCGAAACCTATATAATCGATTTTCAAAGCGACGTCTACGGCAAAGAAATCACGGTGTATTTCATCAAAAAAATGCGTGATATCAAGAAGTTTGTCTCGCAAAACGACTTGCGTGCGCAACTCGACCTTGACGAGAAAAACTCAATCGCAATCCTCAACGGCTACGATATCAAGCCGTTATGCAACGTATTGACAGAACCGACGCAAATTTGAAATAAAAAGCGAAATCTATATTTGAAATAAATCAAAATGTATATTTCAAATAAAGCGAGGGTATATATGATAAAATCCCACGAAAAAGCATTGTTCGGACCTTCCGGACACGACGAACAATTCACAAAAGACGGACTCACCGCAACCTTGCAGATGCCCAAGTGGTTGAGTGAAAAAGGACTCGACCTTTTTGAGTATTCCTTCGGCAAAGGCGTTCGCATCGGCGAAGCAACCGCCGAGGCAATAGGTGAGGAGTCGGACAAATACAACATCGAAATCAGCGTTCACGCGCCTTATTTCATCAATTTTGCGTCCGTCGAGCAGGAAAAAGCCGACAATTCAATAAATTATCTGACGAGTTCTCTCAAAGCGCTCAGACACTTTCACGGTCAAAGATGCGTATTTCATCCGGGTGCCGAAGGCAAACAACCTCGCAACGAAGCGTTTGCACGAACCCTTGACAATTTTGCCCGTGCGCTCGATGCAATAAAGCAAAACGGTGACGACGACCTTATCGTATGTCCCGAAACCATGGGCAAACAAGCGCAAATCGGCACGGTAAAAGAAGTCATCGAACTTTGCAAACTTGCACCCAACGTCTATCCTTGCGTCGATTTCGGTCACGTCAACAGTCTATGGGGTGGCGCATTAAAGACGGCAGACGACTTTCAACGGATAATCGACGATATGTTTGACGGACTCGGCGAGGAAAAAACCAAGAATATGCACGTGCATTTCAGCAAAATAATGTACGGGGCGAAAGGGGAGATCAAGCATCTCACTTTTGCCGACAACGTCTACGGCCCTGAGTTCGAGCCGCTTTGCGAAGTCATCGTCAAAAACAATCTGACTCCGCATATCCTCAGCGAATCCGCAGGTACGCAAATGTTCGATTCGCTCTATATGAAGGACTGCTACGATCGCTCGATAAACGCCTGACTACAAATCTGTAAGCAGCCTGACTATAAATCGTCAATCCCTGACTATAAATCGACAAGCAATTGACTATCAAATCGATCAACACAACACCAAAAGACCACACAAATCCATCTAAAAAACCGCTGTTTTAGCGGTTTTTTCTCTTCAAACCATCAAAATGCGTTAACGATTTTCAATCAAAACGCTTTTCCACACGGTCGGGAAATATGTTTGCATAAAAACAGCGTACGAATCGTCGGGCTTGTCAATCAGATTATTGCAAACTATCTCGTTGCGGATTTGTGACAAATGAAATTCCTTCGCCTTGTCGGAAAAATCGTTGTAGGAGTGAAGAGCAATATCTCCTTTTGTGACGAGTTCATTCAGATATTCGTAAATATTATCGATATGAGTCACAGCGCAAACGTCAACCGCCGTTTCCGACAGATACACCCACGGCATTCTTTCATATTTCGTCAGCGTTCCGTCATAGCCGTAAATCGTGCCCGATTTCCCGTCGTGCAAAGCCTCAAATTGACCCTCAAAGTATTCGTCGTAATGCAAAACACCGTCTTTGAACCAATAAGTATTGATCGGATTTTTAGCGGCATACATGACGGCAAGGTTAAAGCAATCGGTAAAATACACGTAAGGTTTTCCGTGATCGGAAATATACGGACGAAGAGTAGTCAATCCGTTTTTGTCAGAACCGTGATATAGCGTCATATATTTTTCCTCGTTTAAGGAGTATTATTTCGGAAAATCAACACCGATAAATTATATCAGCAACAAGGGGATAATTCAAGATGCAATTTCAAAAATCAATCTTTGTTGAAAAATCTCCGATTTTGCAGTGAATTATACAATTTGACCCGCATATAAACTATTCGCAAAATACAGGCTTTACGCAGAGAAAGTGATAAAAACACCTCTAAATAGAGGATTATATAAATGTGCAGCAAAATTTTGTAAAATCAATTTGCGCTTTGATTGCGATTGCGCATTTTGATTCACCTGACATATTGACCGTCAAATTGCGTTATATTCAAATTCAAAAGTCAGATTTTAATTTTAGATAATACTTGACAATTCACCCGATATTACCGCTTGTTTTACTATCGATTTGTCGGCTTGAAATCCGGTTGTCTTTACCGTTGATTTTGCTGTTTTCTTTGCGGATGAATTATCACGTTGTTATTTCGTTGCGAAATCTTGCGATAATCCCGTCGGTTTTACCGTTAAAAATTCTATTCGTACGACCCGATTTTGTCCGACCGATTTTGTCCGAAAACCCCGTCAAAACTTGAGGCATTCCAGCGTATGCAAAACGGCGAGATACGCATGTTCGTAGGTTAAGCCGCCTTGAACGTAAACGATATACGGCTCTTTGATCGGCGAATCTGCGCTCAATTCGATTGACGAGCCTTGCACGAAAGCGCCCGCGGCCATAATGACCTGATTTTGGTAGCCCGGCATATCCCACGGCATCGGTTTGACGTTGCTGTCGATCGGCGAAATTTCCTGAATCGCGCCGCAAAAATCAATTAATTTGTCTTCAGAACCGAGTTTAATGCTCGTCACGATATCGTAAGGCTTCATCTCGTCGCGCGGAAGGGTTTCAAAACCGAGTTTTGAGTACGTTTTTGCAAACAAAAGCGAGCCTTTGAGCGCGTTTTTGACGGCAGACGGCGCAAGAAACAGCCCTTGATAATACGGCAAATAACCGTATGCGTACGAGCCTTCTTCCATGCCGAGCGACGGCGCGGTTAAACGGTAGGAAACCTGCTCGACGAGAGCGGATTTTCCTGCGATATATCCGCCAGTAGGCGCGATTCCGCCACCGATATTTTTGATAAGCGAGCCTGCAATCAGGTCCGCGCCGACGTCCGTAGGCTCGATTTTTTCGACGAATTCGCCATAGCAGTTATCGATCAAAACGAGCGTTTCGGGGCTGATTTTTTTGACAAATTCGATGAGTTTTGCCACGTTTTCGACGCTGATAGCTTGGCGAAGACTGTATCCGCGGCTTCTTGCGGCAAAAACGGCTTTGATTTTCTCGGATTTAAGCGCTTTTTCGATGGCTTCAAAGTCGAATTCGGGAGTCAAATCGGGGTTCGTTTTCAAGTCGATTTTGTCGAATTTAACGCCGAAATCACGCAACGAACCTTTATTTTCGGCCGAAATCACGTCCGTAAGCGTATCGTAAGGCATTCCGGACACCGCCAAAAGTTTGTCGCCCGGGCGCAAAACGCCAAACAGCATCAGCGTCAAAGCGTGCGTTCCCGAAACGATATTAGGCGAAACGATCGCGCTTTCTGCGTGAAAAACGTCGGCGTAGAGCCTGCAAAGCGTATCTCTGCCGATATCGTCGTAGCCGTAACCGGTCGTTCCGAACATATGGCGAGCCTGAATCGCTTGATTTTTGTATGCGTCGAGCACCTTTTTCTGATTATAAAGTGCGATATCGTCAAGTCTTGCGAACTGATCTTTCAGTTCGGTTTCGCATTTGGCGAGCAAATTTTTTGCCGTAATTTTGTCCATAAATTTATGCCTTTTAGTGTATTATTTTCAGATTTTATCGTGATTTTGCAGATTGTTCACGACGGATTTTAGATTATTTCGCGGTTTTTTCTCGGATTTTTTGCGAGATATACTCGATTGCGCCGTCGCCGTCGCTTATATCGAACCACTTGACGAAATCGTATTTTCTGAACCAAGTGAGTTGTCGTTTGGCGTAATTTCGAGAATGTTGCTTGATTTTATCCTTGATTTCGGCGAGTTCGTTCTCATCGACGACGTATTTCCCGTCGATTTTCGTATAGTTGCAGTTTGCAAACTCTTTATAGCCGATTGCCTGCATTGATTGATATGAAAAATCTCCGACGCCGAGAACCTCGTCCACGAGTCCTTGCTCGAACATTTTATCGACTCGGCGATTGATTCTTTCGTACAGAAGGTTACGGTCGGCGTTTAGCGCAACCATAATCACGTCGGGTTTTTCGCGCTCGTCCTTTGATTCGGACAGCGTTTTTCCCGTGGACAAAACTATTTCAAGCGCGCGAATTACGCGTTTTGTATCGTTTTCGTGAAGTCTGTTTGCGCTTTCGGGGTCGAGTTCGGCGAGTTTTTGATGCATAGCGTGCGCTCCGACTTCTTCGAGTTCGGCTTGCAGTTTTTCACGCAACTGTTCGTTTTTATTCGTACCCGCAAAACTCATCGGATAAAGCAGCGCCTCGAAATACAGCCCCGTTCCGCCCACGATTATTGGCAATTTGCCCTCGTTTTGCGCGTTTTCGATTTCGATTTTAGCCATACGAGCAAATTCTGCAACCGAAAATTCGTCGCACGGATCTACGACGTCGATGAGTTTATGCGGAATTTTATTTCGCACGCTCGAATCTTCTTTTGCCGTGCCGATATCCAGCGTTCGATATATCTGCATACTGTCGGCAGAAATAATCACGCTGTCGAATTTTGAGGCGAGTTTCACGGCGAGATCGGATTTCCCCGACGCCGTCGGACCTGCGATATAAATCGGCGGATACACTTTTTTCATACGTTTCATCGTTGCTTTAAGATGCGATTCAAAACCGCGCCGGTTGCGTATATATTGCTTATATATTGATTATTTACATATTATCCTTATATATATTCCTTATATAACAATGCAACCGTGTCACAAAGTCTTTCAAGTCCTGCGCTCAGACGATACGCTTAAAGAGTTTTTCGATATCTTTTGCGCTGAATGCAACGACAGCCGGTCTGCCGTGCGGACATTTAGTCGGAAGATTGCCGTTTTCGTCGACGTAGTACTTAACGACTCTCTCGATTTGCGGTCTTGAAAGCGACTGACCGCCTTTGATTGCGGCTTTACACGCCTGTTGGCAGAGTTTGTCTTTCAACAGACCTTGAAGCGTAAGTTCGTTTTCGCTTGTCATGTTGGCAAACAAATCTGCGAAGAATATTGAGAAATTGACTTGCGCAACGGGTTCCGGAACAGCGTTGATAAGATAAGCGTTCCCGCTTTTCTCGATATCGAATCCGAGTTTTTCGAGATTCGGAATGATTCTCTCGAAATATTCACATTCCTCACCCGTCATATTCAGTTTGAACGGAATCAGCAGCGGTTGCTTACGTTCGACGTTGAAATTTTCGACGATTCTGTCGTACAGAATCCTCTCGTGAGCGGCGTGTTGATCGATGAGGTAAACAAGATCTCCGCGCTCGCAGATGATGTAAGTATCGAAAATTTGTCCAACGATTTTGCCGTCGAAAACTTCGTACGGCTCGTCGTTTTTGCACTCCGATTGCGCGTTATTTTCTTCAATACGCGTTGATTCAACGTCCGAAGCAATTTCGTTTTCAAACTTTTTATCGCTTGAACTATTCGCAAAATCAAGATCCGATGGCTTGCTGAAATGAGATTCGTTAAGCAACGAATCTTCTTTTTTCGAGCTTTGGAATTCGAATCCGAAATAGTTTTTCGGCACGGTTTTTCCACTGAAAAGTTTTGACGTATCGATGCTCGTTTGAGAAAAAGTCGCACGAGGTTTTTCTTCGGCAATTCTCTCGCTATTCGTCGCAAAATTCGTCTGTTTAGTGGCATTTTCGCCGTTTTCACTTTCGTTTTTAGACACGTCGAATCCAAAAGCAACGTTTTGCAAACTTGCGTTTATCGTGTTCTTGAGCGCGTGATACACCGCGCTGAAAACGGCGTGTTTATCTCTGAATCTGACTTCCGTCTTTGACGGATGAACGTTGACGTCAACGTCGTCGAACGGCATCAGAATATCGAGCACGAACATCGGATAAGTTCTCTTCATCAGAAATTCCGAGTACGCTTTTTCGGCGGCAGTTTGAATCGTCTGATCCTCAACTGCTCTTCCGTTGACGATAATCGTTTGATAGGTTCTGTTCGATTTAACGAAATCCACTTTAGACGTGAATCCCGCAACCTTAATGCTCCCCACAGTGTTATCCGTGATTTCGATAAGGTTATCGGCGGTTTTTGCGCCGTACACTGAATATATTGCGTCAACGAGTGCGCCGCCTTCGTTCGTCAGAACTACGCCGTCTTCGTCCGAAAGCGTGATTCTGACTGACGGATTTGCCAAAATCAGCATTCTAACCGTATCTTTTATATAATTGAGTTCACTTACGCCCTTTTTTAGAAATTTAAGACGAGCAGGCGTATTGAAAAACAGATTTTCAACGTTAATGACAGTGCCTTCAGCCCTCGAATCCTCTCCCTCAAAAGTTACTTTCCCGCCCGAAAGCATAATTCTCGATGCGGAATTTGCGTTTTTACTCTTTGACGACATAGAAACTTCGCTCACCGACGATATGCTCGCAAGAGCCTCGCCTCTGAAACCGAGAGTCGAAAGCGAATCGAGATCCACGATATTTTTCAGTTTGCTCGTTGCGTGCGGCAAAAACGCCTTGCGCATATCATCTTTTTCGATGCCGATACCGTTGTCACTGACTTGAATCTTGCGGATTCCGCCGTCTTCAACGTATATCGACACTTCGCTTGCGCCTGCGTCGATCGAGTTTTCAACGAGTTCTTTGACGACTGAGGACGGTCTTTCAACCACTTCCCCTGCCGAAATCATATTGAAAACGTTAGGTTCAAGAACGTTAATTTTGCTCATATTCACTCCAAACCACTCTAAATAACGCGGTTTTTTATAATTGTTTTATTCATCAAGTTGCTTTTTTAGGTCGCAAAGCACGGTCAATGCTTGAAGCGGTGTCAGATTATCCACGTCGATATCTCTGATTTGCTGTTCGATTTTGCTTGCTTCGCTGTCAAACAAACTCACCTGCGCCGTGACGTTTTTCTTTGCCGAGTTCAAAAGCATTTCGTTTGTATCTCTGTTCTTTGAATCCTCTTCGAGAGAATGCATTATGCTCTTTGCATGGTCGATAACCGCTTTCGTCACGCCTGCAAGAGATGCAACTTCTATACCGAAACTTTGCGATGCACCTCCCCTTACGATTTTGTGCAGGAACACGATCGTGTCGTTTGCTCTGCTCACAAGCACACGGTAGTTTTTCACGCCTTCGAGATCTTCGAGTTCGGTCAGTTCGTGGAAGTGCGTTGCAAACAGAGTTTTCGCCTTAATATTTTTTGTTATATACTCGAGCACCGCCCATGCAATCGACAATCCGTCGAATGTAGAACTACCTCTTCCGATTTCGTCGAGAATGAGCAGACTTGACGAGGTTGCATAATTGAGAATGGTTGCGACTTCGATCATCTCAACCATAAACGTACTTTGTCCGCCGCTCAAGTCGTCGCTTGCGCCGATTCTCGTAAAAATACGGTCGGTGAGAGCGATTTTCGCTGATTTTGCAGGCACGTAGCAGCCGATATGCGCCATAAGCGTAATGATTGCCACTTGTCGCATATACGTAGATTTACCCGCCATATTCGGACCGGTGATAATCATCGTACGGTTGTCGGTATCGTCAAGCACGGTATCGTTTGGGATGTACGCTCCTCTTTCGAGCAACGTTTCGACGACGGGGTGTCTGCCCTCTTCAATATCGATACACTTGATTTTTTTGTTGATTTCGGGCTTGACGTACTTGTTTGCCACCGACACGTTCGCAAGCGAAAGTAGACAATCCAGCGTGCTGAGTGCCTGTGCGTCCGATTGGAGTTTTGCAAGGTTCTCGAAACACAGATTTTTCAGTTCAGCAAATATTTTATCTTCGAGCGCGGAAGCGTTTGACTCTGCGGAGAGGATTTTTTCTTCGAGTTGTTTAAGTTCGTCGGTTATGTATCTTTCGCCGTTCACGAGAGTTTGCTTACGCTCGTAGCGATACGGCACTTTATCCGTAAAAGATTTCGACACTTCGATATAGTATCCGAACACCCTGTTATACCCGACTTTAAGCGTACGGATTCCCGTTTCTTCTCTTTCTCTTGCTTCGAGCTCGGCGAGCCAATCTTTAGCGGAAGTTTTGATATCTCTCATTTGGTCGAGAGTTTCGTCGTACCCTTTTTTGACGAATCCGCCGTTTTTGTAACTGTTCACGCCATCTCTGTCGAGTGCGCTTTGCAGGGTTTGGCACACCCCCTCGAGCGAATATAACGCCTTGTTGATTCCCTTGACCATCGCGCTCGTAGCGCCCGAAAGCATTTGCTTGATTTGCGGAATAGCCTCGAGCGTATCGCTTATCGAGAGCAAATCTTTAGGCGAAGCGTTGCCGTATGCGAGTCTGCCGTTAAGTCTTTCGAGGTCGCGCACGGAATAGAACGATTCCCCGATTCTTTCGCGAAGCGCTTTTGAACGCATCAGATCTTCGAGTGCGTCGAGTCGTTTATTTATGGCGTCGGCGTCTTGAAGCGGCTGTTCGATCCACCGTTTGAGCGTCCTTGCGCCCATAGCGGTAGCGGTTTTATCGAGCACGGACAACAGCGATCCTTGTCTTTTCCCGTCCCTTGCTCTTTGGGTCAATTCGAGATTTCTTCTCGTGGCGTTATCGAGCATCATAAACGACTTATCGTGCAAAAACGCGATTTTCGTCAATTGACCGAGGCTTCTCTTTTGGGTTTGAGCGAGGTATTCGAGAAGTCCGCCCGTCGCGCTTATCGCGCAGTTTTTGCCCTCGAGTTCAAACACTTCGAGCGTACTGACCTTAAAAGCGGACAGAATCTTTCTCGTAGCGGTCGAAACGTTGTATGCAAAATCGTGATAGCAATGCGGACGTTTCTCGTTAGAAATGAAAAATTTGACCTTTTGGTACTTGCTCAAAAAGTCCTCGTTGCAGATAATTTCGCTCGGAGAGATACTTCCGAGTATATATGAAAGTCTTTCGAGGTAGTCCTCTCCCGAGTACTCGTACACGTCGAACTCACCCGTAGAAATATCCGTCCAGGCGATTCCGAACGCCGTCGGATTAGAGAAAATCGAGCACAGATAGTTGGATTTTTTCTCGTCGAGGATATCCTCTTCCATAACCGTACCGCTCGACACCACTCTCACGACGTCCCTATCCACGAGTCCTTTCGAGGTAGCGGGGTCGCTCAACTGCTCGCATATAGCGACGCGATATCCGTTTTCGATTAGCCTGCGGATATAGTTATCCACTGCGTGATACGGCACTCCGCACATAGGCGCGCGCTCGTCGAGGCCGCAATCTCTGCCCGTAAGGGTGAGATCGAGCACTCTCGAAGCGGTCACGGCGTCGTCGAAAAACATCTCGTAGAAGTCACCGAGGCGGAAGAAAAGCAGGCAATCGGGATAATTGTCCTTGATTTGAAAATATCTTTTCATCATCGGCGATAATTTTTCTCTGTCGATATTCATACTTCCTCCTTATGCCCGAAGAGCGATGCTGATTTTGATTCGGTGATTTTTACGTCGAAAAACTTTCCGATATCGTCCTTCGATCCCTCGAACGTTACGAGCCTACCGCCGTCCTCTCTGCCGCAAACCATACCGTCGAGTTTAGGCGCGACGTCCTCGCACAGCACACGGTACACGTTCCCGATATACGTCTTTGAAATTTCCTTTGTTATGGAGTTTTGAAGTTTTATGAGCCTTGCGATACGCTCTTGCTTGACTGCATACGGAATCTGTTCCATTTTCGCGGCAGGCGTACCTTTTCTTGGCGAATATATGAAGGTAAAAGCGTTTGAATAGCGCACTTTTCTGACGATTTCGAGCGTATCTTGAAAATCTTCTTCGGTTTCGGTCGGGAATCCGACCATAATATCCGTAGTAATTCCGATATCGGGCATACGCTCGCGCAGTTTGCGGATAATTTCAAGATAATGTTCGCTGTCGTATCTCCTATTCATATTTGCAAGCACCTTATCCGAGCCTGCCTGAATAGGAAGATGCAGATTATGGCAGACGTGTTTTGACGAAGCCATAGCGTCGATAATATCGTCGTTGAGATCCTTGGGGTGCGAAGTCATAAATCGTATGCGGAAATCCCCTTCGATTTTGTCGATCTCACGCAATAGATTCGCGAAATTGACACTTTCGTCCTCGACGTCGTTTCCGTAGGAGTTTACGTTTTGTCCGAGGAGCGTAATCTCTTTATAACCCTCGTCCACGCATTTTTTGACCTCGTCGAGCACGTTTTGCATATCGCGCGACACTTCTCTTCCTCTGACGTAGGGCACGATGCAGTATGTGCAGAAGTTATTGCACCCGTAGATGATATTGACCCACGCGTTAGGAAAACTCGTGCGGGTTTGCGGCGTATTTTCGTCTATATCGAGATAATCGGCGGGTTGCTCCACGTCGAAACAGCGGTATTTTTTATCGCTGCGTTTCTTGATTTTTCCTCTTCCCTCGATCACTTTTTCGATCTCGTTTTCTAGAGCGGAGATATTGCGAGTGCCGAGCACTATATCGACGTATGGGAATCTTTCCTTGATATTCTCTTTCACGCCGTCTTGTTGCGGCATACAGCCCACGACTGCGAGTATAAGGTTCGGATTGCGTTTTTTTTCGGCTTTAGTCACGCCGATATTGCCGAGTGCGCGTCTTTCTGCTGTATCTCTGATACAGCAGGTATTGAAAACGATGACGTCGGGATTCTCGCTTTCGGGGCAATCGACGTACCCCATTTTTTCGAGAATACCTGCGATTTTCTCGCTTTCGTGTACGTTCATTTGGCAACCGTAGGTGTTGATTTTGTAGAATTTATTCATTTGTGTCCTTATATAGCCGCGCCGAGCGCAGAGTGATATTCGCATTTCTATTTCTCGTTGCGTAGCGTGCGCATAATGCGCGTGCGCTCGCACGTATTCTAATCAAAAAATTATTATACATAATTTCAGCGGATAAAACAATAATAAATTCGATGAAAAAATCCAAAAACCTAAAAAACCTCACTCCCGAGCAGAAAAAACGCCGCAAACGCAAGATTTTGACGGCGGTATTTATATGCCTTTTCACCCCGATTTTATGCCTTAGCGTAGCAATCGGAGCGTTCGCATTGTGGGCGCAAAACCAAAAACCCGATGCAAATCTATTGCCCACGGCAACCGCCGCGCCGGTGTTTTTCGATACGGACGGCAATCAATTGCCCTACGAGGAGGAAAATTATATAAATCCGAGCGATATACCGCAAAACTTAAAAAACGCCTTCGTTGCGCTCGAAGACAAGCGTTTTTACACGCACAAAGGTTACGACCCCATCCGTATCGTAGGTGCTTTTTTCAACAATATCAAGTCGAAATCTCTCAAGGAGGGTGCGTCCACCATAACCCAACAACTCGTCAAAAACACTCACTTAACTCACGAAAAAACGGTTAGTCGCAAACTCAAGGAAATCGCAATCGCCTCCAATATCGAAAAGGAGTATTCCAAAGACGAAATTCTTGCCATGTATCTCTCCGTCATATATTTCGGAGGCGGAGCGTACGGCGCAAAGCAAGCCGCTCGGCTCTATTTTGACAAGGATATCAAAGATTTATCGCTTTCCGAGTGCGCCTCACTTGCAGGCACTGTCAAGAATCCGAAAAAATATTCCCCGTTTTCAGAGGAGAGCGACTCGATACAAAGGCGCAATCTCGTTTTGAAAGTCATGCAAAACGAGGGTTATATAGATTCGCAAGCGTGCAGTATCGCGCAATCCGCCCCGCTTGCCGTTGCAGACCGCAAAACAAGCAATCTAAACAAACGGATTTACGATTTATATATCAAAAACGCAATTGTCGAAGCGTGCGAAAAACTCAATATAACCAAGTACGAACTCTCAAACAGCGCGCTCAAAATCTATCTCAACGTCGATTCGGTCTTGCAAACGAAAATAGCCGCAATCGGCGCTGACGAGAGCATGTATTCAAACGATAAAATCAACGGCGCGATAATAGTTTTAGACAATAGCGCACACGCCGTATCTGCGTACTGGTCGAACCTTCCCTACAACGTAAAACGTCAGGCAGGCTCCGTTTTGAAACCGCTTGCGGTCTACGCGCCCGCCATAGATATGAACGCTTGCACCCTCGCAACTCCTATCGTTGACGAAAAGGTAACTTACGGCGACTTTTCTCCCTCCAATTACGGCGGCAAGTATTACGGCGAAACGACGATACGACAAGCAATCAAAAAGTCTATGAACAGTGTCAGCGTAAAAACGATGAGTTATATCGGAGTGGATTCGAGCGTCGAATATCTCTCGAAATTCGGTATATCACCCCTTGATTCCGACAAAAACTACGCGCTTTCTCTGGGCGCATTGACGGACGGAGTAAGCGTAAAATCGATTGCCGACGCCTATTCAACCTTTTCAAATCAAGGCGTTTTCGCCACCTCGAATTTCATAAATTATATCGTCAAAGACGACAGAAAAATCGTCGATTCTCAATCGGAAACTTCAACTCGTGTGGTCAAACGCTCCACTTGCGACCAAATCAATTCCGCTCTTTCGGACACCGTAAAAGACGGGACGGCAATCACTTTGTCCGCGCTCGATTTCGAGGTCTGCGCCAAAACGGGCACTGCGCAGCGTATCGACGCACAAAACGGCGACGCATGGTGCGCAAGTTACAACGACGATTGCACGATAGTCGTATGGCACGGCTCGGACGACGGTATGAGCGAAAAAGGCGGTGGATTTGCTACGATGCAATGTCTAAAATCTTGGCAAAGCGTATCGAAAATCATACCTATGAGAAAGAATGTATCGAGAAGCGGCGATTCAATCGTGCTCGACGTGGATTTATACGCCACAAAGCGCAACAAACAAGTCACCATTGCAAGCGATTTCACCCCGATAGAATATCGAAAATCCGAGATCTTCTCTCTCGATTCCACCTATCCTATGTCCTCTTTTTTCGACTCTATACCAAAGGACAAAATAGACTTTTCGATAAGCAAATCTCAAGGCATCACCCTTTCGTTAAGCACGGAAGAGATATATTCATACAGAATTACACGACTTGACACTCTCGGCGAAACGTTGATTTCGAGTATTGACGGGAAATCCGCACTAAGCGGCATAACGATAAGCGACGCGCCGCCAATCCCCTACGGCGTTATCGTCTACAAAGTCGAGTGCTATATAACCGCCAATCCGTCCGTATCCGTTTGCTTGCAAAAAGAAATATATTTCGACGATTTTTCATAAAAAACGACAAAAAAAGACGAGCGAACTCGTCTTTTTCAATTGTAAGGCACAATTATCAAAGCACTTCGATGCCTTCCACCGCTCTTGCAACCAAAGCGTCGATATCCATTGCTTTTTCCGCCTCTCTTACCTTTTCGAGTTTAGGATGAATGACGGGATTTTTCGGAAGGAAAATGGTACAGCAGTCCTCAAACGGTTCGATTGAAGTCTCGTACGTTCCGATTTTTCTTGCAAGATTCATCGTTTCTTCCTTATCGAAGGCAACGAGCGGCCTGAAAATCGGGAGCGATGCGCAATCTTCCGTCGAAGTCATACTCTCCACCGTCTGCGAAGCGACTTGACCGAGGCTTTCTCCCGTTATAAGAGCCTTGCACTCGTTTTGCTTTGCCACGATAGATGCGATTCTCATCATAAATCTGCGCATAATTGTGATCATAAATTCCGCAGGGCAAACTCTATGGATTTCCATTTGAATCTCGGTGAACGGCACAACGAAAAGTTTGATATCCGTAGCGTATTTTTCGACTATATTGCGAAGTTCCACCACTTTTTCCTTTGCTTTTTCCGAGGTATACGGCGGCGAGCAGAAATGGATTGCGCAAAGTTTCATTCCGCGTTTTGCCATCATATAAGCCGCAACCGGCGAATCGATACCGCCCGATAAGAGCATCAATCCTTTGCTCGAACAGCCCACGGGCAAACCGCCTGCGCCCGACATAACTTCGCTATATACGAACGAATAGCCGTTTTCGCGGATATCCACGAGAAAATCGTAATCGAACTCTTTCAAATCCACCTTAAACGAGGTGTTTGCAAGCACCACTCCGCCGAGTTTTGCCGCAATCTCGAAAGACGGAATAGGGATACGCTTATCCGCACGCTTTACTGTCACACGGAATTTGGGATTTTTCAGCAAAGTTTCCTCTTGCGTTCTGATTGCAAGTGCTTTTATACACTCTCTCACGTCGCAAAAATCTTCGTTTGCCTTCGTTTCCACCTTGTATGCAACGGACAGCGAGTAAATTCCGAACACTTTTTTGAGTCTGTCAACGATTTCATCCTCGTCGTCAATGTCAAAGTTTTCGACAAAATATCTTCCTTGCGACCTCGTAAAGTCGTACGAAAGTCCAAAGAGCGCATGTTTGATATTTTTTATCAACAAACTCTCAAAATAATCGCGATTTTTGCCCTTGAGGAATATCTCCCCGTATCTGATAATGATGACTTTTTCCATAGTTTCTTTATAAAAATTTTATTGTTTGCAGTTTCATGGCGAGCGATTTTCCGTTCAAGGCTCGCTTTTCTTTTACACTCTTTTATAATTTGTCAGTTTTTCAAGACTTGCCTTAATCGTGCATACGACAAAGTCAATATCGTTTATATCGCTCTCATACGAGGTGCTGAATCTTATGATACCGTCCTTATGTCTTTCGTCAAGTCCCAAAAGGCCTTTGAATCTCGATTCGTGGTGAGACGAACACGCAGAGCCTATTCCGACGAGTATGCCGCTATCTTCTATATCGTGGAGCAAAACCTCTCCGCGCACGTCTTTGAACGCCACCGTCAGAATATTCGGCGCAAAATCGTTTTGAGGGGATACGACCACCATATCGTCGATATTTTTTTTCAATTTTGCAATCAACTGTTCTCTAAAAGTGGATTTTTTAGAATAGTCTGTCGCAAAATTGTCATTCGTTATCTTCACTGCCTTTGCAAAGCCGATTATGCAAGGCGCGTTTTCCGTTCCCGATCGGAAGCCTTTTTCCTGACCTCCTCCGTAAATCAAAGGTCTGATAGAAACGCCTTTTTTGACGAACAAACCGCCTATTCCCTTCGGTCCGTGAATCTTATGGGCGGATATCGTATACAAGTCAACGTCAAGCGCGCGCAGATTCACTTTGATTTTGCCAAAAGCCTGTACGCCGTCCGAATGAAAAACCGCCTTCGGAGCGTACTTTCTCGTCAAGCGCACGAGCCTTGCAATATCGTTGATTGCGCCCGTTTCGTTGCTTACGTGCATAATCGACACGAGCGATACGTTTTCGTTTAGGAGTTTTTCAAACTCTTCGACGTTCACCGACCCGTCGGGGTTTATCGGCGCATACTGCACGTCGAATCCTTGCTGTGCGAGTTGATTTGCAGAGTTTATGATGGCGTCGTGCTCACCGAGTCCGACTATAACTCTGCTTCCCTTTGCTTTTCTCGTGCAAAACAGCGCTGTATTGTCCGCTTCCGTCCCGCCCGAGAGAAAATACAACTCTCCTTCGGGTGCTTTCAGAGCGGCTTTAATCTCTTCTCTTGCGTTTTTGATTTTGACCGACAACGCAACCGACGGTTTATAAAGTGCGGATGGATTGAAAAAATCTTCTTCGCTTTCCTCGCGGACGGTTTTGGCAACTTCGGGATAAATCCTCGTCGTCGCGGCATTGTCAAGATATATCAGTTTTTCCATTTCGTTTTTCTGCTCGTATATTCTTATTCAACGGTATTTTCGTTATTGCCTTCGCTATTTATAATATTGTCGTTTTTATCAACGTCATTTTGTTATCATCAACGGTATTTTCGATATTTGTCACGCTCTCTTTGCGTCGATATTTGACGTTTTCTCTTTTATGAGCGCAATCATATAATCGTCGGGTGCAAACAGCAATCTTTTGCTTTGCGCACCGAGTTTGAACTCGATTTGCCACACACCCCGCTCGTATGCTTTCGATGCGCACAGCAAATCGCGTTTTGGGTCGAATATATCCGTCATAACCTCAAAGTTTTGAGCGTCGTTCCACAGAAGTTCGACGTACACTCTTTGTCTGTTCACAACGTCTTTTGCGACGATACGCAATCTCGACTGCGAAAAATCGTAAGTATATTCCTTTGCGGTTTTATTGTAAAAATGAATAAGCACACCACCCGCAATCGCAAGTGCCGCAAAGCCGAACATAAGCCACCAATTGTAAAATGCTGACAGCAAAACGAATCCGAGCGATGCAAGAGCGAGGCAAATTCCCACCCATTGCATAGTTTTGGCGGACGTAGACACTTCAACTTCAACCGATTGAGAATAATTATCCGTCATCATTTCACCTTATAGTAGTCGTCTTTTTTGACTTTCGTCGTAAGTTTTCCAAAGGAAACCTGCGCCTCGCCACGTTGGTTGATTGCCACGAGTTTACCTTTCTTTTGCAATGATTTCACAAACACGTTATCTCCGATTTTGAGCGGACTATCGTCGGGAACGTCCTCCACGACCGCCTCTTTCTCGTATTCGGCAGACATATTTTCGAGTTGTTTTTTCAGTTTTCTTGCCTCGAACAAATCTTTGTCTTCAACCTCGGGTTTATTGAGAATATCCTTGATTCTGTCGAGAATATCGTTTGCTTCCTCAACGCTGTTTTCGATGAGTCGTTTAGTTTCTTTTCTTATGCTTTCGTCGAGTTTTTCTCTCTTTTCCTCGATACGTTTCTTCTCGATTTCGGCGTCTTTAAGTGCTTTTGCGGCGTTTTCTCTGTCGATAGACGCCTCGTTTACGAGTTCGGCGGCTTTCATTCTCGTCTTTTCCGCGGCTGTAAGCACGTTGTCGAACTGCCGTTTTTCCACGGATATTTTGCTCTTTGCATTCTCGACGATTTCGTCTGAAAGTCCGAGTTTTTTAGCGATAGCGAGTGCGTTGGACGATCCGATCGCACCCATAACGAGTTTATACGTCGGACAGAACGTATTGCTGTCAAATTCCATAGAAGCCGCCACCACGCCCTTCGTAACGAGCGAAAACTCTTTTAGATCGTTGAAGTGCGAGGTGATAAACGATTTCGCGCCCACTTTCAAAAGGTATTCTGCGATACTCACGGCAAGCGCCGCGCCCTCACCGGGATCAGTCCCCGCACCGAGTTCGTCAAACAAAACGAGCGATTTATCCGTTATGACGTCAAGAATCCCAATAGTATTTTTTATATGCGACGAGAACGTTGAAAGACTTTGTTCAATGCTCTGCTCGTCTCCGATATCGCTATACACGCCGTCAAACACTGACAAATTCGCGCTTTTTGCAGGGATAAACAATCCGCTCATCGCCATAAGCGTAAACAATCCCACGAGTTTAAGCGTAACGGTTTTTCCGCCCGTATTCGGACCTGTAATCAAAAGCATATGCTCGTCTTTTTGCAAAGCGAGCGACACGGGAACGACTTTTTTCCCGTCGATAAGCGGATGTCTGCCTGCGCGGATATTGATGATCCCCTCGTCGTTGAGCGACGGTTTTAACGCCCTATACTCTCTTGCGAGTTGCGCCTTTGCAAACACCATATCCATATCGACCGTAGTGTTATAACTATACGTAATTCCGTCCGCGCACGCCTCTATCTGAGCGGAAAAAGCCCGCAAAATCTTTTCGATTTCGAGTTGCTCGTTGACGAGTTCAACTTTGAGTTCGTTGTTAAGTTCGACGATTTGCATCGGCTCGACGAACAGCGTAGAACCCGATGCGGATTGATCGTGTACGAGTCCGGGGATAGTTCCCTTGCAGTCGCTTTTCACGGGGATGACGTATCTGTCTCCGCGCACGGTGATGATATTGTCTTGCAGATATTTGGAATATTGCGGCGAAGTGATAAACAGTTGCAGTTTGCTTCGCACGTTGTCGTTGAGTTTTCTTATACGAATACGAATCGCACGCAACTCGTTCGATGCGTTATCCGCGACTTCCGTCTCGCTCAAAAAAGCGTCGAAAATCTTTTTTTCGAGCGTCTCGTTCTCAAACAGTCCCATTGCCATATCCGCAAGAATGGGGCAATCTTTGACCTTATCGATGGTATATTTGAGCCTTCTCGACACCCTAAGCGACCTTCCCACCTTCATAATATCGGGAATAGCGAGCGTCGCGCCCTTTTTCGCTTTCACGAGAATCTCCCCGATATCGTCCACCGCAAACGACGGCGAGAGCGAGTATTCGAACAACACTCTGTCGGCTTCCGCGGTTTCGTCGAGCGCGTGATTTGCCTCGGCGATATTTCCGTACGGGCCAAGCGCCCTTGCCTTAACTTTGCCGCCTTGAGATTGGGCAAACGAGGCAAGTCGTTCGAGGATTTTTGGATATTCAAGCGTATTCAAACTCTTTTGGTCAAACATACGATTATTCACTCCGTTTTGCCGACGTTACGCAGATATCGTGCTTCTAACCGCTTGGATTTTACCGTTAAGCGCAATTTTACAACGCACAAAGGTTGGTAAGCGTCAACTTATCTGATTTTTGCGCCGACTTTTCTCTTGAGTGCGGACAAGATTTTCGCCATTTCGGCAGCGATTTCGTCGTCGGTAAGCGTACGTTCGAGCGACGAGAAGGTAAAACTCATCGCAACGCTCTTTTTGTTCTTACCGATTTGTTCGCTCTTGTACTCGTCAAACACTTTGACGTCTTGAAGAAACTTGATTTTCGCGCCCTTCACCGCGTCGACTATATCTTGAGCAAGCACGCCATCGTCCACGACGACTGCGAGGTCGCGTTCGATATTCGGGAATTTTCCGAACGGTTTGCACTTACTCTTTTCCAAACTATTCTTATTGAAGATTCCGTCCACGGAGATTTCTGCAACGTAGATTCTCGTATTGTCAACGCCGTAGTTCTTTTGAACGTCGGGATGCAATTCACCGAGATATCCGACGCACTTATCGCCGACGAAGATCTCTGCGCTTCTGCCGGGATGCAGGAACGGCTTATTAGCACGCGCATATTTCACGTCGATATGGAGCGCTCTGAAAATTTGCTCGATAGCACCTTTAAGTTCAAAGTAATCCGCGCCGTCGCCGTATTCTCCGATGCAGAGTCTTGACTCTTCGATCGGCAATTCTTCGAGCGGCAAACTTTTTGGCAGATACACGTTTGCGATCTCGAAAAGTCTTGCGCTCTTATTGAAGTGCGTGACGTTATACACGAGCGTTTCGATCATGCTATGCGCGAGTGTCGTGCGCATAACGCTGAGTGCCTCGCCGAGCGGATTTTTGAGTTTAATAGCGTTTCTGGCCGTGTCGTTTTCGTCGAGATTCAAAAGCGCGGCAAATTTCGGAGAGGTAAACGAATACGTCACGCTTTCCATAAGTCCGCACGCTTTGAGTGTATCTTTTATGACGTTGACAAACTTATTCTTATCGGGAAGCGTACCCTCCGCAAGTCCCGCGTACTCGAAGAGCGTGGGCTTGATATGCGAATATCCGTAAACGCGGATAAATTCCTCTGCGATGTCGTTCACTCCGACTATGTCTTCTCTGTCCTCTTTTATGAGAGCGACGAGTTGTTTTCCGTCTTCTCTTACCTCGATACCAAGCCTTGCGAGAATGGAAACGAGCGCGTTTTTAGGCACTTTACAGCCGAGAATCTCGGATATCTTCTTCGTCGTAAACGGAATTTCGCGCAGCGATTGAAAATCGACTTTGACGTCGATCAAACCGTCAACGATATCGCCCGAACCGCTCTGATACACGAGTGTCAAAGCGCGTTTGATGCCGTATTCCTGAGATGCGAAATCGATACCTTTTTCAAATCTCGACGAACTGTCCGAGCGCAGATTGAGCGCGCGAGAAGTACGGCGTATATTATCGCGCGCAAACTTTGCCGCCTCGAAAACGACTTCGTTCGTATCGTCTTGTATACCGCTGTTTGCTCCGCCCATAATACCTGCCACGGCAACGGGTCTGTCGCTGTCGCAGATGACGAGCATACTTTCGTTGAGTTTGTTTTCTTTTCCGTCGAGCGTGACGATAACCTCGTTTTCTTTAGCGTTTCGCACGACGATTCTATTGCCTTCGAGTTCTCTTTTATCGAAAGAGTGCATCGGCTGACCGATTTCGATGAGAACGTAGTTGGTGATATCCACGATATTATTGATAGGACGGATACCCACCGCTCTCAATCTCGATTTAATCTTTTGCGAAGAGGGGAAAATCTTGATATTTTTCACGCCTGCGGCCATATATCTCGGGCACAGATCCTGATTTTGCACGTCAACGCTCACCATATCGGTGACTTTTGTGCCGCACGAGCAAACTTTATAGTCGATAACGGGTTCTCTGCAATCGGTATTGAGCGCAACCGCAACTTCTTTTGCCATTTTGTAAATACTGTTGCAGTCGGGACGATTTGCGGTGACGGAAACGTCGAGGATAATATCGTCGTATCCGAGTGCTTTAAGAGCGTTTTGACCGAGCGTCGTACCCTCTTCGAAGCGGAGAATATCCCCTGCCTTTTGGTTTTGCACGTCGTCGACCGTTACGCCGACTTCTTCGAGTCCGCAAAGCATACCTTCGCTCAGCACGCCGCGCAGTTCGCCCTTCTTAATATCGTGTCCGTCCGCAAGATGCGCACCGTCAAGAGCCACTGCGATCGTTTCGCCGCCTTCGACGGGAACGTTGGTGACGACTTGAATGGTTTTGCCGCCGATATCTATTTGCGTAACGCGCAAGCGGTCAGCGTTTGGATGCTTGTCAACCTTGACGATTTTTCCCACGACGACGTTCGTCGCCTGTTTTTCTTGATAAATAATATCTTCCACTTCAAAACCGATTCCGACGAGTTTTTTAGCGAGAGTCGGGATTGAAACGTTGATGTCCACGTAATCTTTGAGCCAGGAAATAGGAACTAACATATTCGCGCCTCCTTAGTTGAATTGCTTGAGAAAACGCACGTCGTTTTCGTAGAGCATTTTGATATTCGGAATACCGTATTTAATCATTGCGATGCGGTCGATTCCGAATCCGAACGCAAAACCGCTATATTCCTTGCTGTCGATTCCGCACATATCGAGGACGTGCGGATTGACGATACCTGCGCCGAGAATCTCGACCCAACCCGTACCCTTGCACACTCTGCAACCTTTTCCGTGGCACATAGAGCAAGTGACGTCAACCTCGACGGATGGCTCTGTAAACGGGAAATAGGAAGGACGCAGTCTTACTTTCGTATCTTTCGAAAAGAGTTTTTCGGCAAAGGTTTGCAAACAGCCTTGCAAATCGCCCATAGTTATGTGCTTATCGATTGCAAGTCCTTCAAACTGGTTGAAAATCGGGCTATGAGAGGCGTCGTCGTCGCTTCTGTACACTTTGCCCGGCGAGATAATACGAATCGGGGGCGCACCCGCTTGCATAACGCGCGCTTGCACTGCGGAAGTTTGCGTACGCAAAACGATATTGTCGTTGATATAGAAAGTATCTTGCATATCGCGTGCCGGGTGATCTTTAGGCACGTTGAGCAGTTGGAAGTTATAAAGGTCGCTTTCGATTTCAGGACCTTCCACCACGGAGAATCCCATACCCGAGAATATATCGATAAGTTCTCTTGTAATCAGCGTAAGCGGATGAAGCGTGCCGATATTTTCGCGATTTGAAGGCAACGTAACGTCGATTTCCTCTGCTTTCAAGCGAGCGAGTTTTTCTTTTTGCTCGACTTCTTGCGTCTTTTGATTGAGCACGGATTCCACTGCGCCACGCAATTCGTTGACGAGTTTACCCATATTCGGGCGTTCCTCTTTGGGTACGTTTGCCATATCTCTCATAAGGAGGGAGATTTCACCGCTTTTGCCGAGATATTTCACTCTGACGTCGGCAAGATCCTGCGACGTTTGAGCGCGCTCGATCATTTCGATAGCGGCGTTTTTGATAGCGTCCATTTTTTCTTTCATAAAAACTCCTAAACACACGCACGCGTATATGTGTGCGAGATAATTATCTAAAAAATAATAACAATATAAGCGCAATAAGTCAACGACTTGCGCAAAAACTACGCAAAAACCCCTCAAAACCCAAATAATACTAATGAATTCAGAAGGTAAAAATATAATCCAATTCTTCCTTGTGTCATTGCGAGGCACACAGTGCCGTGG
>ULOF01020797.1_pt1 | contig 42007 bp, 37 predicted proteins | sample 1952371 | NCBI WGS metagenome assembly ULOF01 (sample SAMEA4835597, study PRJEB28245) | human gut metagenome | biome: gut microbiome; material: fecal sample | place: Denmark | collected 2008 | reverse complement strand
GCTCATCCTCATTAAGTTTCGGGATGGGCTTTCGCACTAAATTCGTACCTCGCTTACGCTCGTACTCATTAAATGCTCAATGCCTATTTAGCGTCCTTAGGTCTCTTTGCGCCGTACTTAGAACGAGCCTGACGTCTTTTTGCAACGCCTGCTGTATCCAAAGTACCACGAATGATATGATATCTGGTACCTGGTAAGTCCTTTACTCTACCACCACGGATAAGAACAACACTATGCTCCTGAAGGTTATGACCTTCACCTGGAATATAGCTGGTTACTTCGATACCGTTAGATAAACGTACTCTGGCAATCTTTCTAAGAGCTGAGTTAGGTTTCTTAGGAGTAGCTGTCTTAACTGCAGTACAAACACCACGCTTCTGTGGCGCAGCAGCATCAGTAGGTCTCTTCTGTAATGAGTTATAACCCTTCTGAAGAGCTGGTGCAGTAGACTTTTTCTCTACAGTCTGTCTTCCCTTTCTAACTAACTGGTTAAAAGTTGGCATGTTTTTCACCTCCTATTTGTAATATTGATGGGATTCTTGCTTCCTAATACACAGAATCCTCTTTTTGGGCGCACGAATACATCTAAAATTCACGCACACTTTGTCATTATAGCTATATCATTCACTAGTGTCAAGGGATTTTTCAAAAAGTTTGGACATTATATTATTGACACAATATATAGTACTATACATTCTGGTCTTAATGTTACATTTTTGATGCATTCTAATTACAAATTTTATGCATCGCTTTTCTATGTTAAGTGCAGGTGGTCATTAAACAATAATCAAAAATACAGAAATACATGTAATATAACACAACAGGAGAACAGAATGCCAACACTATTTATAGACAAAACCCTATTAAAGAAAAATATAGAAATAACAAAAGAACTTGCGGGAGAATCACACATAATCGGTGTCGTAAAAGGAAACGGTTATGGTTTAGGACTTTGCTCCTATGCCCATATATTAATAGAATCCGGAATTGAAATATTAGCAGTAACCGACCTTAATGATGCCATATGTCTTCGCAATTCCGGTATTCACTGTGACATTCTCATGCTTTCCCCCCTCTATCAAAAGGAGGATATCAAAAAAGCTTTAAGTCTGTCCATCATTCTCTGTATTACCTCCTATGAATGTGGAGAAATTGCAGAACAAACAGCAGTCAGCCTTTCTACCTACGGAAGAGCCCATATCTGTATTGACACAGGACTCGGCCGCTATGGCTTTCCGGATACACATGTAAAAGATATTGTTTATACCGTCCGGCATATGAAGCACATTTGTGTGACCGGAATTTACTCCCATTTCTTTGCTTCTGCCTGCCGGAAACCAAAGCATACCATAGAGCAGTATGAACACTTTCTTTCTCTTTGTAAAGCCTTAGAAAAAGAAAATATCTTCATTGGCTTCCGGCATATTGCCGCATCCTGCGCGCTGCTCCGCCATCCGGAAACCCGGTTAGACGCTGTACGGATTGGCTCCGCATTCTTAGGCAGACTTCCCATGAAGAACCAGTGGGGCTACAAGCCGGTAGGGCTTTTGGAAGCCCCTATTTCCGATATTCATACTTTGCCACCGGGACATAACATTGGCTATGGTCAGACTTTTATTACTACGAAAAAAACCACTGTTGCCATAGTTCCGGTTGGCTACTCCCATGGATTGGGAGTCAGACGGGAAAACAACTGTCCCGGTCTGTCCAGCTTACCCAGATTTATTGGTTCCTTAATCAAAAATACTCTGTTTCCCAAAAAGCTATACGGCTTTTACAAAGAAAATAGATTTCCGGTGCTTGGAAAAATTGGCATGACCCATGTTATTCTTGATGTCACAGGAGCAGACCTACATATCGGAGATATCATCCAACTGCCCGTCAACCCCATATATGTGGACAGCAGCATACCCAGGAGATATTAATTCTCCTGTTCCGGAGTCTGGATTTTTATATTTTAATTTTGCCTTAATGCTTCAATCGGACTTAGCTTCGCCGCTTTCCTTGCCGGGTATATCCCGAAAAACAATCCCACTACAGATGAAAATGCAGAGGCCAGCAATATAGTGCTCAGCTTTAAAACAGGGGCGAATTTCATGGTTGGCACTGCCATTCCAATAATTCCCGCAATAAGCCATGCCCCAAGAATCCCTAAAATAATTCCTATCAAGCCGCCAATCAATGTTATAAATGCAGATTCAGCAAGAAACTGAAAGGTTATGGAGCCGGTCTTTGCCCCTAACGCCTTCCGGATACCGATTTCTCTTGTTCGTTCCGTTACCGAAACCAGCATAATATTCATTACTCCAATACCACCAACCAGCAGAGATACAGATGCAACAAATGCAACAAATATAGTAATCAGATTAATCACATTATTAATCTGCTCCATCATATCATCAAAGCTATCATATATATATACATTTTCTCCCTTACAATGGTGCTTCGTTTCCAGATAGTCAACAATATCATCACAAAGCTTTTGGGAGTCCACATCATCTTCTTTTAAGATATAGAAATTAGAAATATCATTGTCCATATCCATACCCAACGTTGTAGTAAACACCTCCGGCGGCAAAATCACCTGCACTGACGGGTCAGTATACATAGAAGCAATGGTAGAATCGTCTTCCGATTCCGTCACCCCAATTATCGTAACTGTTATATCATACATATCATATAGGGTAATCGTTATATCCATTCCCACCACATTGGTAGACCCAAACAGACTCATGGCATCCTTCTCACTGATAACACAGACAGGCTTGCCATCCTCTGCCTCTTTTTCTGTATATGGTCCTCCTTTTACATAAGTGGCATCCAGAAAATTAAATCCATCCGGATTAATAGCAACTATACTTACCTTAAAATCATCCTTCTTCGTCTCCGTGGTTCCGTCAAAAAATCTCTGGGTAGCAACCGCCTTTACTCCATCCATTTCCCGGATATCATCCATCTCTTCATTTGTTATATAATATTTATCCTGATAGTCAGTCATATAAAAATTAATCTGTCCTTTGCCAAGCTCGCCCAGCTCCGAGGTAATCATTTCTGTCGCACCATTTCCTACAGATAAAATTAAAATAACAGATGAAATACCAATAATAATTCCAAGCATGGTAAGAAGGGTTCGTACCTTATTTGCCCATATATTCTTCAGGGCCATTTTCACATATTCACCAAGCTGTGTCATGTGCGCCTCCTATTATTCATCAAAACATTCCTCTACACTTATTCCATCGTCACACCGGCAGCCCCGACATATACATCGCCCGGCTTCATATCCTTTGTCACATTGGTAATAACCTTGTCACCTTCATCAATACCATCTATAACCTCATAATATTCATCTGAGTAGATTCCAACAGTAATATCCTTACGTTCAATCAGGTTTTCTTTATTTACAACATACACAAAATCACCATCAATATCCGTGTTTAATGCCTCATACGGAATCACCAGTGCCTGTTCTGATTTTCCCACAAAAATATATGCTTTGGCAGATACCCCAATGTAAATGTTATCATCCGGATTATCAATCAGAATCCTTCCCTTAATTGTTCCACTGGTATTATTCCCTGTCATGGTCATATCACTGACCGCCACACGGCTGACATAATCTATCGTTCCCTCATACTCATTTCCGGCAATTACTACTCTTGCCTTCTGCCCTGTTGTAATAGCCCCCAAATCATCTTTGGAAATGGAAAATTCCACACCAATGGAATCTGCATTAATAATTGTCATCAGCGTCTGTGTCTCATTTGCATAGGCACCCTTTACCACATCAATAGACTCCACAATCCCGTCAGCAGCTGCTGTAATTCCCGCCTCAGCCGCATCTAAGGATTCCTGTGCATCATCCACATTCATGTCAGACAGCTGGTTACTTGCATTAATCTGCGCTTTCGCACTGTCAGACACTGTCACATCTTCATTTGCAGCAACAATGGATTCCTGTTGTGCCAACTCCTCCTGTTTTGCAGCCAGCTTTTCATTCTGCTTCTGTAAGTCAGAAACAGCCTTTTTATATGCTTTGCTGTCTGCATCACTAAGTCCCTGTCCACCAGTTTCTTCTGTCACATCCACACTGTCATCGCCGTTGTCCTTCACAGCATCTGTATTCTTAACAGCCTCCATTTGTTCCTCGTATTTCTCTACCTTTTTTGTCAAAGAAGCTACCTTTTTCTTAATATCGCTTATCTCTTTTTTTAATGTCTTGATTTTTTTCTTTGCTTCACTAACTTTACCCGCTGCCTTATTTGCCGCTTCGTAGCTCTCATTTCCGGCAGCGCGCTCAGACTGCGCCTGAATTTTAACCTTTGTCAGATTATCCCCCAGTTCAGAAGCATCATAAGTAAGCAGCACATCTCCTTTGCTGACTATCTGTCCAACCTCTACTTTTATATCCTCCACCTTCGCCGTAACCGGAGAGGTATATGCATCCTTTGAAATTCCAATCACTGTACCGGAGGTGGTAATTTCCTGTTCCACATCCTGCTTTATTACCTGATATACGTCTTCATTTTGTGAAGCCATATTTTCCATAGCCGCCTGCATACCCTTTGAAACACTGCTAATGACTTTGCCAATGGCAATCAGCAGCAGCAAAACAGCCATAATAACGATAATAATTATGATTGTCTTTTTCGATTTTTTCTTACGCCTCTTTCCCTTTGGCTCCACAAGTTCCATTTCCATATTTTCATTTTCCTGATTCATATTATCCTCCCTGCCTTTATTCCCTGTTATCTTCAGACAAAGTACCGGAAACCTCTGTCAGTTCTACAGCTTCTTTTATCCGTTCCGCAGCCTCTTCGCCATGTTCTTCTATGCCTGTCTTTACTGTGTCGGATTCAATCTTTCCATCCATAATTCTTACCACTCTCTTTGCGTTAGCGGCAATCCCATCATCATGAGTAATCAACACAATCGTATTTCCCTGATCATTCAGACCATCCAATATTTTCATGATATCCTTTGTGGATTTTGAATCCAGATTGCCTGTGGGCTCATCTGCCAGGATTAACGGCGGCGCCGCTGCAATGGCTCTCGCAATCGCCACACGTTGCTGCTGTCCTCCGGACATCTCCGCTGGTTTATGTTTCATCCTCTCCTCAAGCCCCACTTTTCGCAACGCCTCGATTGCCAGCCTGCGCCGCTTGCCTTTTTCTACCCTTCGGTAAATAAGGGGAAGTTCTACATTTTCAATGGCTGTTAAATTCTGTATCAAATTAAATCCCTGAAAAATAAAACCAATATCATTATTCCTTACCTCTGACAATTCATTGTCAGACAGACTGGAAACATCCTTTCCATTCAATATGTACGTTCCTTTTGTAGGTACATCGAGACATCCTAGCATATTCATTAATGTAGATTTACCAGAACCAGACTGTCCGATAATCGCAACAAATTCGCCCTCATCTACCGTCAGACTGACACCATCCAAAGCCCGTACCTCGTTCTCGCCGGGATTATATATTTTGTACATATCCCGGACCTCAATTAAAGCACTCATATATTCCTCTCCACTTCTCCCTTCCACGAACTGTATGCTCACAATATCCGTTACAACCTTGTGGTACTCCGTGTATTTTTATATTTAGGTTTATTTGTACTGTTGTAATAATACAACAGTATCTTTCATCTTGCAAGATGAAAAAGCAATTTCCATTTCTTAAAATTTTCTTAAGTATAATATAAAACCCCCTGCACTGACCTTTTCATGTCAAAACAGGGGCATAGCCTAATCTAAAATCTTTTTCTGCAGGAATGGGTCAAAAACTCCCGACCGTATCATCGCAATCTCATGTTTATATGGCGCATAGGATTTCTTCGAATTTTCAGGAGCCTTTATATACGGTGTCTCCAAAATCTTGGGAACCTCAGCAAAATTCTTATGGTTCACAATATACATCAATGCATCAAAGCCAATCTTCCCAAAGCCAAAATTCTCATGCCTGTCCTTTGCTGCTCCAGGAATATTTTTGCTGTCATTCATATGAAATACTGTAATCTGCTCCTTACCAATCAGCTTATCAAAGCTTTCCATCACCCCGTCAAAATCATGAATAATGTCATACCCGGCATCACTGGTATGACAGGTGTCAAAACATACTCTAAGCTTATCATTATAAATGACCTTATCATAAATCATTGCCAGCTCCTCAAAAGACCTTCCAATCTCACTGCCTTTTCCCGCCATAGTTTCCAATGCAATATGCACTTTGGTATTCCTTGTAAGAACGGAATTGATACCCTTTGCAATCTGCTCTATTCCAGCCTCAACTCCCTCCCCCACATGGGAACCAGGATGCAGAACCAGTGTTTCAGAACCCATTGCCTCCGTCCTTGCAAGCTCCAGTTCCAGAAACTCCACTGCAATTTCAAAGGTTTCCGGCTTTATTCGGTTTGCCAGATTAATGATATAAGGAGCATGCACTATGAATTCTTCAATTCCATACTCCGCCATCAATTGTCTTGCTTCCTCAATCCGCAGCTGGGATATCTCCTTCCGCTTCGTATTCTGGGGAGCTCCCGTATACAGCATAAAGGTATTTGCTCCAAACCGGATGGCTTCTTTTACCGAGCCCAGCATCATTTCCTTTCCACTCATACCCACATGGCATCCTAACTTTAACATGCCAAATCCACCTCCACCGGACAGTGGTCTGAACCCATTACCTCCATTAGTATTTTTGCATCCTGTAATTTATCCTTCAAGCATTCTGACACAAGAAAATAATCAATCCGCCATCCTGCATTTTTCTCTCGTGCCTTAAACCGGTAAGACCACCAGGAATAAATACCCTCCTGCTCCGGATAAAAATACCGGAATGTATCCACAAAACCACTTTCCAAAAGAGCGCTGAATTTATCCCTCTCCTCATCCGTAAAACCCGCATTTCTGCGGTTTGTCTTTGGATTCTTCAAATCAATCTCTTTATGTGCCACATTCATATCCCCACAGACGATTACCGGCTTTGTCTTTTCTAACCCTTTCAGATATTCTAAAAATGCATCCTCCCATGCCATACGATAGTCAAGACGCGCCAGCTCATTCTGGGAATTTGGCGTATACACCGTCACCATATAAAAATTCTCAAATTCCAGAGTAATCACACGACCCTCTTTGTCATGCTCTGGAATTCCCATTCCATTCACTACAGCTAGCGGCTTCTTCTTTGTAAAAATAGCAGTTCCGGAATAGCCCTTCTTCTCAGCATAATTCCAATACTGATGGTATCCCGGCAAATCCAGTTCCAGCTGTCCCGCCTGCATTTTCGATTCCTGAATACAGAAGATATCCGCATCCACCTCTTTAAAAAACTCCAAAAATCCCTTGCCTACACAGGCGCGGATTCCATTTACATTCCAGGAAATTAATTTCATGTCTGCTCCTTCCCGATGCTCTTAAAATTGTTTTCTCTATACCATTTTATTTTTCTAATGCTGCCATCAAATAGATAAGCGGTGAATTCCAATAAATAGTAACCTCATTGCAGGAAAAACTCTGGGCATTATCCACATAACATTTTGCCGCCGGCGTTTCTGTAAATACCGCTTTTGCATAAGGGTCTTCTAAATTGCTGTCCGGTCCTCCTACAAGCATTCCCGGCATGCATTTTTCGAGCACCTGGGATGGTCTGTGATGTGGTGCGCCCGGACACAGGGTTCCCTCCCCGGTTACAAAGCAATAGCCCGTTGCATTGACACCAAACAGGTAATTCAGATGCGTCTTACCATAAGCTATATATTCCTCATTTGGTTTAATCTCATCCGCCATACAAAGAAGCATACCACTATTGGCTATTCCCATATTAGAGCCCCATTCGTATGTGTCTTCCTTATTGACAAAATATGCGTTTTCTTTACTGGTTTTCACCACATCTTCAACGGCTTTGAAAAAACCGTTTTCAATGTCTTTTCTCAAATTGGTGCTGTCAGCCTTTAATACCTCCGTAGTCAAAGCGGCATAAGCGCCATAGGCACCTACATCTGCCCAGCCTAAACCACCCAAATTTTCCACCTTATCCAGCGCCTCTGCCATGCCATCCTTATAGACAGCATCCCCTGTAGTCTTATACAGCTCTGCGGACGCCCAAAAATACTCATCCTTACTATTTCCGTCTGCATATTCACCTGTTACCACGTCCTCCGGATTCTGGAATCCTCTTTCATCCTTATGCGCCTCATAATATGCCCACGCTTTTTTTGCCGCTTCCAGACAAGTAACTCCAAACACCGCATACTCACCTTCACCATCCCGACTATAAATTCTTCCTGCCATTGCCATTACTGCGGCAAAATCAGCCGTTGCCGTTTTGGAAATTGGACAGACAATCAGCTCATCTGTTTCCTCCTGCGGCATAACCGTTTCCGGGAATACCTTACAGGTTACTTTATGATACACGCCGCCACTGCTATCCTGCATTTTTAACATCCAGTCCAGTTCATACTTTGCTTCCTGCAGAGCATCATTTATACCATCTCCACTTTCCGGAATTCCACAGTCATCCGAAAAAACGGCCGGATTTTTCTCATATGCCAGCAATAAATCTGCCACCGCCTTAGCTCCTGATACCACATATCTTCCGTAATCACCGGCATCATGCCAGCCGCCGCTCACATCAATCTGGTTATTGGTGCCATAAATCGTTGCCTTCGTTCCATGACATGCAGGATGTGCAAAGTCTCCTGCCAGTTCTCCGTCAAGTTCCATACCACAACGCTGTAAATACAACATTTTCACCACATTTTTAAAGGTGTCTGTATAAATCTTTCCCCCAATGGTAAAGGCTGCTGACTCCTCACCTTTTTTCGTCACAATTTTGTAGGTACCTTCCTTATTCAGCTTTGAAAAATCACCAGAACAATTCTGTTCACCTGCTGATGGATTTGCTTTGAGTTCCGTCATAGCTCCCTCAAAAACAGATTCTCCGGTATCTGCGTCCACCACCGTAAATGTAGTGTCATCCTCATCTAAATCCGCAAAAACAACTGTCTTCACATCATCCTTTTTATATCCCAGCTGGTTAACCTTTGCCTTTGGCACTTCCACAGTCTCAGCCGCCTCCACAGCTTCAGAGGAATCCATAACCTCCAATGAAAGATTATCCAACATAATTGAATGTTCTCCTATATTCGCAGAATCCATACCTGCCTCCTGCATAGAATTCATGTAACCCATATTAAAGCAAAGACGCGGCGCCGGGTCTGATGGCTCCTCCATCGTAAACTGTGCAGAAATATGCTGTACCTCCTCCGTCACACTTACAGTCTCCGCATGATACGCATGGTAATCGCCGCCATTTATCTGGATTCTCCATTCAAGCTCCCGTTCCATCGTGCCATGTATATCAAAGGAGAATTCATACACCGTTCCCTCTGTCATCTCAAAGCCATCATAATAGAGCTGCACACCGTGCTCCACATTTCCCAGCTTCGTGATATCAAGCTGAAGCTCACCGTCACTGTTAACATTCATAGAACAGCTGCCGCCATTCGTATAGGTTTCAAACTTGTCCGTGCCCTCGGAGAAATCACCATTTTGTATCAGATTTCCCTGTACTTCCTCCTCTGTATCTTCCTCCGCAGCCAATTCCGTTGTGATTTCGGTTGTCTCTTCCGCTTCTGTAACTTCCTCCTGTTTACCGTTACATCCAGCCATACTTAATGTCATAGCCATAACCAGCAGCATACTGGTAACCTTTTTCCATTTTTTCATCCTCACATTCCTCCCTCTTACATTTAGTCATTTATATCCATACCGTTTTCTCCAGCAACAATAGCCACCGTGGCAGATGTGCCCAGTCTGTCCGCTCCTGCCGCAATCATCGCCCTGGAGGCAGCAGTATCCCGGATTCCTCCGGATGCCTTTACTCCTACTCGCTTATGGGTTACGCCGGTTTCCTTTTCCAGAGCGGCGGTTTTAGCATCCACCGTCTTACGCATCAATGCCACATCTTCCGTTATGGCACCTCCGGTACTAAAGCCTGTGGATGTCTTGACAAAATCCGCCCCTGCCTCCACAGCAATTTCACACACTTTTACCTTTTCATCCTCTGTCAGGAGACATGTTTCAATAATCACCTTTAATAACACATCTCTTCCCATAGTATTATTCCTGCAGACTTCCTTTACCTCTTCTATATCTTTTCTCACAAAATCCCAGTCGCTATCCTTTACTGCACCAATATTGATTACCATATCAATTTCTGTTGCTCCATCCTCAATAGCTGTTAATGTCTCCAGCTTTTTAGCCATGGTGCTCATTGCGCCCAAAGGAAATCCAATCACTGTACAGACTTCGATATCTGTATCCAGTAAAAGATTAGAAACCTGCTTCGTTCTTCCACTGTTGACACAAACCGATGCAAAATTATACTGTACTGCCTCTTTGCAGATTCGGTTCACATCCTCCTCACTGGCATCTGCCTTTAAAATTGTGTGGTCAAAATATTTGTTAAATTCCATTTATTTCTCCTTTTCTATCCCCAGGGCTTCCTTTGCCAGCTGGTCTGCCAGTTCATTATACTCTACTCCCGTATGGGCTGCCACCTTTTGAAAAGAAATTGCGATTTTTTCTCTTTTTTCCGCGATAAAAGCCTTATAGCGCTGGGTTCCCGGTTTATTTGCCCGCCAGATTCCATCTGCCCACTTCTCAATTCCCTCATAATCATAATAAATGGTAACCGCCTGATAACCATGCTCCAGTGCCCAGAGGACTGCCTGTTCGCTTCCGAGGATTTCCCCCGCCACATTCCGCATAGCCACATAGTCCTCTTCTGCTCCGCTTCCTTTCAAAGTGACAACCTCATCCGGCAGTACCAAAGCACAGCCATATGCATAGCGAAGCTGGCTGTGGTCATAGCTTCCGTCCACATATGCAACCAGATGCACATCTGTACTAACAGGCTGTTCTTCCACCACTTTAACAGTCTCTGCACTCTTCCCAGCCTGTTTAGCACCCGCAGCTTTTATAAATTCCTCTGCATCTGCCAGATTTGAAAACCCCTTATATACAGGGCCCGGAAAATGTTCTACCTGTGCCTTGCAGTCCTCCCATGTAAAATAGATTCCCGGTGTTTTTCCCTTTGCCACTGCATAATATTTTTTTGCCATACTTCTCACCAAATCCATCCTCTTATAATATTGTAAGTTTAGCAATAAATACGGAATTTGTAAATAAATATCTACTTGAAAACAGGGAAAACCCCGGACATTCAAGCTGCCCGGGGTTACAAAAAGGGGAAGTATAAATCCTTCTAAAAGGGAAGGGGGGATTTATTTACGCTTTAAGAATACTGCATTGTACTTGTATTTTCTATCAGTTTTAAGTATAATAATATAACAATCCTGTATTCCATATAAAATTTAGTAATAAAAATCAGACGTTTGCGAAACTATGCTTTCGAAACCGCACGTTGTGTAAAATAAACAACTATGTTTTTGAAAATAGGGAGTTTCGCAATTGCTTAAGTAATAAATATAATAAGGAGAGGCTCTCATGAAAAAAGGAATTATGCACATCAGCGAAAATCTATATGAGACAATTGAATATAACGCTCCTACCACGCCAATCAAGGCGGCGCATGCATATCTTTCTGATTGGCCAAACGGTGTTACACCCTGCCACTGGCATCCCCAGCTGGAGTGCATCGTTATGTTGGAGGGAAAGCTCAGCTATCATGTAAATAATGAAGCTTACACATTACAGGAGGGCGATGGCATCATTGTCAACACAAATCGCCTTCATCTCTGCAACCCGGTGGAGGAAGCTCTTCCGGAAAATGGCAGAAGCTTTCTGCCGGATGAGGCAGACAACAGCCACTATGCCGTTTTACTGCTCCACCCGGATACATTGCGTTTTAACAGTAAAATGGAAAAAATATATATCAACCCACTTCTTTTTGACACCAACAGCGATGTATTTTTCTTAAATCACAGTGAAAGCTGGCACCAGTCCGTTATTGATATTATTATTGACATCTTTTATTCTGTTATCGAGAAAAAACCTTGCTTTGAACTAATGTCCCAAAGCCGATTTTTTGAAATGTGGAGTATATTATTTGAAAATACCATCGCAAAAAATGGATACGATTTGTCAGATACTGACCCCATGAATCCACTAAAAACCATGATTTCCTACATTCAGGAAAATTATCAGGAAAAAATCACACTAAATGACGTGGCAGAATCCGGTATGATGTGCCAGTCCAAATGCTGCCGTCTGTTCCGCGATGCCCTGCGGCAGTCTCCTATTGAATACCTGCAAAATTACCGCATACAAAAGGGCGTTTACCTGTTAGACCATACGGATATGAGTATAACAGAAATTGCTTTGGAATGCGGTTTCCATGGCGCAAGCTATTTTACAGAAACCTTTCGCAAAATTAACGGCATTACCCCAAAGGAATACCGGAAGCAGTCTAATGCTTTGCTCTGACTGCCTCCCATTCCTCATATCTTGTTTCATATTGTTCATTTAACCAGGCTATCATTTGCTCCTTTCCTTCCATATTGAAGGGAAAGGATTTGGTAGTCTTTTTTTCTTCTGGCGTCATTTCATAACAAAACGGTTCCGGCCACACAACTGCTTCAAACACCGCATTACCCTTTTTATCCGGAGATAACAAAGCTACATCCTCCATCGGATTCCTTGCTAGTCGGAACCGCATTCCCCTGTGACTTCCAAAATATGCCTGTCCATGCTCATACCAGGTGATTCCGTAGGAAGCCTTATTTTCAATCTTAATAATTTTATTCTCCATATGTATTCCTTCCCTCTGAAAATAAAACCGAAAAACTTTTTTGTCTGCCCGCTCAGTATTATATTCGATAAATCAGATACTTTCAACACCGGAACCGACTCGGTCTCAATGCTTTCCATTTCCAGTCTGGCAGATTGGAAGAAAAATATCAAGCTATTTATTCTAAATATATTTTTTCTTTTTACAGTACATATTACGGAGAATTTTAAGCTGGTCTTTCAATGTATAAAATCTATTCTTTTCTACTAGTCCCTCTTTTCTCTCCTCTGTCAAATCTCCACTCAATAATAAATCTGCCCTTTCCTCTAATGTCATATCTCTGTTCTCAATAACAGCATATAAAACAGCGTCACTTTCCTCTTCTGGCAATACTTCTGTATAATAACTGTTTGAATTGTTCCTAAGCACCTCATAAACATTATCAAGATATATAAATTTACCGTTTTGATAACCTAGCCCGCATATCATCTCAAATAACCAGTTTATTTCCTGTATCTGGTTTTCTGCCTGTATTAAAAGAATCATATCTTCCCGTGTCATATTTTTCCTCCTACGCCTCTCTTCTTACAACAGAATAATATATTAAAAATCCGCCAATGATTTTGTCTATATAAGTATATTTAACTTTTATAGATTATTTTATCACAAAGAAGTCAATATTACAATCAGAACATAAAATTATTTACACAGACAAGGCAAAGGAGATTATTGGGGATGCAGCAGGAGATTGATTATGCAAAACTCGGACTGAAAATTAAAGATATGCGTATCAGCAAGGGATTTACACAGGAAAGCCTGGCAGAAATGGTAGGCTGTAACACTTCCCATATCAGCAATATAGAAAATAACCATACAAAGGTTTCTCTTAATGTTTTACTATCTATTGCAAATTCTCTTCATACCTCAATTGATTATCTACTATCCAATCAGTATGATAATTCATCTCTCGCATTAGATAATGAGATACTAAGGGCAATACAAAATATTGATAACACGAAAAAGGAAAAACTGATAAAAATGATTGAAATTTTATAAATCCTTATATCTACTGAATATTTATATGATAAATTTCCAGTTCTCTCTTTACCTGTTCTCGCAATTCCGGATTTGCCTTCAACATTTCCCGGATATCCTTAAGCCCCGATAATCTCAACTCTTCGTTATAAGCAATCTGCTCTCTTAGCTTCTGTCTTCTGACATTCAGTGAATGCTTTACCTCTACCATCTCCCGGTTGTCAATAAGTGCTAAAAACTGTTTTGTCCAGATATCCGGGTCCTTAACACCATGGGCAAATAAAAGCTTTGATAAGCTGTCCGAAAATTCCCGTAAATCTCCTGCTGTCTTCTGATATTGTCTAACCTCATCCACCATAATTAAATATTGATCGTAGAGATATTCCAGTTCCCGCAAGCTTTTAATATTATATTTGCTGTACAGATAATCCAGCGTAGAGGTATTATTAATATACTTGATTTTTACCTTATTCATCAAATTAATAGCACGGTTTTCCCGCATTTGGGACATCTTAAATTCATAGGACATATTGCGATAGGTTATCACACTAAGGGCAGCCATTCCCGCTATCACCAGCAAAATCAAGAGAATCGGAATTACCAGATTTGTATCTGCCAGTATGCCTATAACAGCCAGCGTCACCACTAATAAGACAGAAACTGCTCCAAATCCAATCAGAAACATACGAATCTTTGCCTGACGTTCTTCAATGGAATCCTGCAGATATTCCTGGGAATTCTTTTCCGCCTCCAGATTTTTTAAATCCCTCTTAATTTTCATATCCATATCTTCCAAATCCTTAAGCTGTCCGAAAACCTCCGTCAAATTCTCAATTCCCTGAATCATCCGGAAATTCTCATCACTAATCCGGTCATCTGAATGCAAAAATTGCGATGTTTCGTTTTCTAAATATGCAATCTTCTGTGCAATATCCATAATTTCCTGTTTTATATTCTGTGGCAATTCCTCAATTGTCTGGATATCTGTAAAGTAAGAAGTTACCATGTCATACTCTGCGCGCAAATCTTCCATCTGATAAGTGGCATCCACAATCTGGTCGCACTTGAAGGCAATATCATCCTCCTCTTCCCCATTCCGCTGCTTTGCCTGCTTTTCCAGAAAATCCTCAATGCTTTCATATTCAAAGGTTTCCTCTGTAACCTCCGTCTTTGTAAATATATCCTTTACCGTATTTAACAAACCCATTTATTGTAATCTCCTGTCACAATTATATATTCTTAGGTAATTGCGAAACTCAATTAAGTGGATATGCGTTTGTGTAATATACACAACTTTGCGACAGCATTAGGAACGTTAGCCGAGCAAAGTTGTCGTATATTCACAATACGCATAGCATAAAGTATATGTTTCGCAAACACCTATTATATATTCTATACCGTCTGCTCCCTGAATTCTGATTTCAAATATTCAATCACCGTATCCATTCTCTTATTAAAATCTGTCAGATTATTCTTTTCATAGTGAAACATCGCCTTTTGCATCCGATGATAAACAGGGGAACCCGTCACATCTGCCTCAGCATCCTCAATGGCATTGTAAATCTTATCAAGCATGTCCTCCACGCCATAGAATTTGGCAAACACCTCTACATCCGTGCGTTCCCGCATAGCAGCCATCAAAAGCAGATACCCATAAATCGAACGGGAATCCCTTGTAAGCTCATAAGCTTTTAAATAAGCATCCATTGCTGCCTTCAACTCAAAATTATGCGCCATTGCCACTGCCTTATTGTGATAAATTGCCCCTAACAGCTTCTCATTCTGCATATCCGGATACTGGTCTAATATCTCATCATAGATAGCTGCTGCCTTTAAATATTTGTGATAGCGCAAAAAACCGTCTGCCTGCATTTTTCGGAACTGCGGTGGTGTAAGTCCCTTCATCCGCTCCATTCGGAAAATGAATTCCTTTACCTCCGGAATCGTATAATATTCCTTATAGGTAAGAATCATAGTCAGCAAATCTGTCAGATCCGTGGTTTCCTTTTCCTTTATTACCCGAAGTTGTTCTGCCAGTTCCGGAAGCTTCAGCTCCTCCTCAATCCAGTTAAACATGGCTATCCCTATGTATTCCTCTGAAATCAGAGCAATATTATTATAGACATAATAACAGAGCTCTTCATAAGAAAACACTTCTATCTTCGTATTGGGAAATATATATGAAGTTTTTGCCGGTGTTGTTTCACACAATATAATTCTGCCCATTCTGTTACCTCTCATCTGCTGGCTTCGCCTTGCACCTCGTTTTCGCTTCGCTCCATCTACTCTGCATACCTTCCTACTAAGCTCTCTTCATTCGCTAAGTATCCAGGCATCAGTCACTGGCTCCGCCTTCGCCTTGCACCTCGTTTTCGCTTCGCTCCATCTGCTCTGCATACCTTCCTACTAAGCTCTCTTCGTTCGCTAAGTATCCAGGCATCGGTCACTGGCTTCGCCATATGGATAAGTTCGACGAGACAAGTGCTTACGTGCAAGCACGACGCATCTGTCCCGTCGAACTTATCCGCAAGGCTCATTGCCCAATTGAAAATTCTTTTCGGTATATTTTATTTGTTGTGGGATATATTTTCCCAAAACCAACATCACGAATTACAATCGCTCCTAATCGCTCATCATATAATTCCACCTCTAAGGAAAGCTTTGTTGTCTTTGGAGGACGCTTTGGCAAGCCATGTATTTCAATAATTTCCTTTTGTATTTCCTTTGTCACCTTGTCCCGGTAAACCATATCAATCCGATTTGTATCATCCAAATATAAAGTGACCTTACCTTTCATGTTATACCATTCCCTGCCGCCAATGGCAATTGGGTAAAACTGGTTCCGGCCCTCCATATCCCCAATACTGACACCAATATCAAAAGGGATACTGCCCTCTGTACAGAGAACGCAATCCCTCTCCGCCTCATAAGCACCCTTTTTTGCATGATAGCAGGCGCCCTTGGTATATATGTTTTGTCCCATAAATACCCTTCTGCCATCGCAGAGCACTTTTGTAGTTTCCTCAATCCATTTATCATTGAAGCCCGGTCCGGTCAAATAGACAGTAGAAATATAGGTTTCCTTCATTTTCGCCCTGGCAATCTCTGCAAAATACTTGTCTAACTCCTCCACATCCTCAAACAGCATCGTATACGGCAATTCCTTCTTCATATCCAGCCGGTTTAAGTAAAAAATCCTTGTATTTCCCTGATGTTTTTTGTCAATGCGGTAATATTCCATACCCTCATGGCCATATTCAAACATAGCTACGCTATTTGTATGAAGCCTTTCATCCTGATTCATTACATATTGAAAAAATGCATTCTCATGGCTCATGATATAGAAGGACTCCCTTGAAAGCCCCAATTCATCCCGAAGCCTTCCAAGCACCTCATAAACCTTTGGATGATATGTCTCTAATGTAACAGTGAGTCCACACAAGCAATATTCTGTGGAACGTGCCAGAAACTCCTCCACATGCGTCCTTAACAGAATCAGCAATAATGCTTCATAGGTATAAGACCCCCCTTCAACCACTACATGCTCCGTAGAATCAATATTTCCTATCACATCCTCTACAATAACGCCCTCTTTTTGAAAGCGAATTGTACTGACACTGTTACCCACATACCATTTTTTCTCTTCTTTTGCATAAAACATGACATTTGGAAGCTGGTAGGTTTCCGTATTATTCAACTGATAAATAGATTCCGGTTCTTGTTTATCTTCTCTGAAATAACTAATCTGTATATTTTTCCTGCATAAATCAAGACCTAAATATATCTCCTTCATATTCTGCCTCCTAATGCCTCAAACCGTTTCTTAATCCAGCAATTCCAGATTTTCTTCCACCACTGCTGCTAGCTTTAAATATTTATCAATTTTATTTATCAGCATCTGATTTTCCCCAATCTCTTGATTTAGCAGCATGGAATTCAACATTTCAAAACGGTTCTCATACTCTTCTGTTTCACCCTTTGCTTTCATGCCTTCGCTTTCATACACATGGGTATGCCTTACATTTTCCTCTGGCATTTCATAAAGCAGATTCTCTCCATGAAACAACACAAATTCCTTGATATAATAGCCTGGCAGAATTTCCATCATCCTTGCAGTCTTATTACACTCCGGTTTTTCCACACCGGACTGGATTCCGTATCGGAAGGAAATCTGTTTTCCCGCCTTATCTCTTGTCACCACATAGGTCATAAGGAACAAATCCTTAGGCAGCTTCATATATCTCTTGAATTTTCTAAAGAACGGCAATAAAATTCCCCTTTTTACAAAATACTCTATTTCCTTTTTCATCCATATAATTTCATCATTTTCCAGTTTACTCTTACGGCTAAAATAAAGAAGCATTGCTGCAATGCACATGTCATCTTCCATTTCCTCCAAAAGCATCTGACGATATAGGGAGGCAAAAAATGTGTCCGGAAGCTCGCTTTCTTCCACTAAATAGGCAAAGGACGCACGTTTGAAAAATGCTTTTACAACCATTCCCCTGCGTTTCTTTTCTACAAAGGATGCAAATACACTGAAAACATCATTATGCCACTGCTCTGTATACAGGGTTTCGCAAATGATATTCTCTTCCAGCATATCCAGTCTTGCCAGTTTTCCATTTGCCCGTTTCCAGAGCCGCAGCATATCCTTTACACTGCTTTGGTAAGAATCCACCAGATACCCCAGTATCCCGGGTGTCTCCTGTCCCATCCGATACAGATAAACTGCCACAGAAACCAGTGTCTCTTCACCTGCGTACTGGGAAAAGTCCTTGACCGCTTCCACCATCCGTATCAGATTATCCACCTGCACACCCTGATAGCCATATCGTTTTACAGCATCATATCCCTTATCGTAAAGTCCGCATTCCAACAGATAATTTATGTACTCCACAGCATTTTTCGGCGAAACATATGCCACATCCATCCGGTCTAAATAACTTTTTAATATATCCATATCCAAATGGGCATGATAATACCTGACAATTCCAAAAATTGCCTGTTGTCTGGTCTCCTGGCTAATTTCTTTAAATGCAAGAATATCCCTGGCAATATTAACTTCTCTGGCATCTGCCGCATCATATGCCTTCCGCACATCATACTGATAGAGCACATACCGGTAATCATCTGCTGCAAACTGCGCCAAAATCTCCATATATTCTGATTCATCCACCAGCTTTTGAAGCTTATACGGGATGGTACTGATAAAACGGTTCTGTTTTCTGTCCACCAAAGAAATAACTGCCGACTCTGTTATCATATCCACATAGGCAACATGATTCACTACCGGTATCACCGTCTCCTCCTCCAGCTCCTTATGCGATACCACTACCGCAGTAATGTTATCATTGGCTACAGTTAATTTTCTCTTAAATATCACATTGACAAGACTGCCGGCAAAATGTGCCGTAACTGCCTGTGGCCGCAAAAATTCACTATAAATAATGCACAAATCATCACTCATATTTCCCTTTATAATCTGTCCGCGCATAAACGCTTCCATATTGGGAAGATATTCCTCATACTGCCCTAAATACTGGCGTTTGTTGGTAATGACATTGGCATACAGATAAGCATACTCACTATCGGTTAAAATACTCTTATAATTAAAATAACGAAGTACAGAGTCTGGAATCAAATCATACCGGCTGTGATTCATACTGCGAAGATAATTCTCCTGAATCCCCACTATTTTATAACCACACCGAATCCCCTCCAGATAATACCGGTGATAACGATGTTCTAATTTATCTCCTTTAATTAGCAGGCTGCATAGAATCCGGATAATTTCCGGCTTTTGTTCCCTGTCATAAATGCTTCCAAGAAGGGAAAATACAGACGAGCGGAATTTTTTCTCCCTTGCAGCAAGCTGTAAAAATTCCTCCTCCGCTTCCTTGCTCAGATAATTATTTTTCAATCCAAACCGGATTGCTGCGATTTCCACAGATGACAATTTCTTAAGAAGCAGGGGCTCTCCATTTATCAAATCACATATCTCAAGTGCCAGAACCGGACTCTGGTAACCGCCCATATATAATCCCTCAATCTGAGAGAACAACCATGTCTTATCCTTCTGATACCTCTCGTCTAAATAAATCAGCAGCCAAAAATAAAATAGCTTGTCTTTTTCCTTTGCCAATGCCTGTTCAATTTCTTCACAGGCATTTACAATCTGTCTGGAATCTTTTGAAAGCAATGCCTTTAAATACAGATAATAGCAATGCTCTCTCGTACCGTTCATTGCCCTATCCATATCCGCTTCCATACGTCGTATCTCCTGCCTGGCATTTTCTTCCTTGCCCGCAAGAATATTCATATGAAGAAGTCCCAGCTTATACACGCCTGTCTCCGGTTCCAATTCAATCAACCGGAGCAACGACTCCCTCGTTTTTTCTATAAATGAATGCAGTGGCAAAAGACCAATGCGGTAATCTAAATAGTTGTGCACCAATGCCGCCAATTCCAGTTTTCTAAGCCGGTAATCATGACTACGGTGAACCAATATTCTGGAAGGCTCCGGTGGCTTCCGGATTAATATGTTTACAACAATTGTCTGATATGTATTTTCTAAAACAACGCTGCCGGTTGCCGCCTCATTTTCATCCAGCATTTCCGGGTCAATGGTATAACCCAAAGAGCAGACATCGCCTGAAAAATCCATGCTGCATATTTGGGACTGATGCAGTGTAATAAACTTTGCATCCGTCTTCACTGACATGGTACAATAACCCCATGTATTCTTGCGAAGCTGCAACTGGTGTTCCTCCTGCATCTTTGGAAAATTAAACTGAAAACGGTCATGCTCCACCTGCAGGGTAAGCGCCCGTTTCTTATGGATATAGACAAGAAATTCCTCCAACGCCTGATTCCGGTCAAGCGAATCCTTAAGCGTACGATATGCCTCAATATATTCCGCCTGGTTTCCCAGCAGTGTTCTGGCAAATTCCTCTGAATAGAATATTTGCAGCGCCCTGCCCCAGTCCTCCTCCGCCAGAGCAGAAAACTTCATTAAATCCTCCAAGGCAACACCATTCACGTCAATAAAAGGCGCTGCTATCTCAATATTATAAGGAATCTCCTTTTCCAAACCATTTCCAATAACATGGATTTTTCCCTCAAAGGTACTGCCACGTTTGCGGTTTGATGCATCAAAAGTGAATTCAATTTTTCCTTTTCTGCCAATCAGACTATGGTCATTAAAGCACAACAAATAGGCATCATCATATACCATCATTTTCATTGGTATATCGTTCAATGATGTTACATCAATGCTTCCCGTATAAATGCTGCCAGCTTCAATTTTTAATTGCAGATAACTTTTAGAAAGTTTTACATCGGGATATTCCACATAAAAATCTCCCTTTGCATATTGTTCAACTTTGCTCTTCATAAGTACTTCTTATCCCTTACACAACTGTTATAACACTCTTGATGTTTTATCATGTAAAATGTATAATATTAAAATATACTTAAAATAATTATAGCAAATTTTATAGAAGATTAAAAGATAAAATAGAAAGAAGGTTATTTTTATGGGTAATGTACAGGAATCCTTTCATGGGAGCGATTTAGAAGTAATTGCAAAGCAGTATCACATTGACCGGAATGCAATCATACCTTATGCATCCAATGTAAATCCTTTAGGGATTTCTCCATTGGCCCGGCAGGCACTGATTGACAATGTAGATGCAATCCGAGCTTATCCGGATAGAAATTATGAATCCCTCAAAGCTTCCATTTCTAAATACTGTAATACAGTACCGGAACATCTGGTTTTGGGAAACGGAACCTCCGAATTAATCTCTCTTACCATCCGGACACTGGCGCCGAAAAAGACTATGGTGATTGCTCCTACCTATTCGGAATACGGCAACACAGCCCGCTTAGCAGGTAGTGAAGTAGAAACCTACATGCTTAAAAATCTGGATGACTTTGAAATGGATTTGGATATGTTTCTAAAAGCATTAAATGCTTCCATTGACCTGTTAATTATCTGTAATCCAAATAATCCAACCAGCAAGGTATTAACCAAAGACCAAATGGATACTATTTTATCCCGCTGTCTGGAGCTTGAAATCTTTGTAATGGTAGATGAGACTTATGTGGAATTTGTAAAGGATGTAAATCTTATTTCCTCTATTGTACTGACGAAAAAATATGACAACCTGATTGTCCTCCGCAGTGTTTCCAAATTTTTTGCTGCCCCGGGGCTCCGCCTTGGCTATGCGGTTACCAGCAATGCAGATTTCCTTGATGCTACCAGCAACAGCAGGATTCCGTGGAATATCAATTCCTATGCTTGTGTTGCAGGCGTAATGTTTGAGGATGAGCACTATATCAATCTGACCAAAAGCCTGATTCAGACAGAGCGGAACCTCATCTACTCCGCATTATCCAGCCGGAAGACCATTAAGGTATATAAACCGGAAGCAAACTTTGTATTAATTAAACTTTTAAAGGAAGACCAGACTGCCACAGATGTATTTGAGTACTGTATCAAGAAAGGCTTCATGATACGTGACTGTACAGACTATGAGGGGCTGGGAGAAAAATATATCCGCTTCTGTTTTATGAAACCGGAACAGAATGACAACGTGGTAAATACTATCCTTGAAATTGTATAAATAAATGGAGGGCACCTATGAAAGAAAGGCATGATACCCAGACAGTCAGCAAACCGAAAGATACCGCAGCCACAGAACAACAGGTGGGATACCCTGATATCAGCAAAGCAAACACACAAACAATCGTAATTATATCCCTAATCTGCATTCTTCTTATTTTTCTTCTGTCAATATTTATTCCGGAACCGTCCGATAATGGAGAGACTTCCAGCCAGTCAGGAACCACCGGTTCTACAACGGAAATAACAACAGAAGTACCAGATACCGAAGAAGCTTCCCAGGGTCTTTTTGATATGGGAAGTATACCAGCCTCCGTCACCACGGAGGTTTTTAATATGCAGATTGTTTCCAAACCCAGAACCGGATTTGCCACCATAGAGGAAAATACATATTATTTTAACAGCGACCAGACCCGATTTACAGGCTGGCTCATGATAGATGATACAAGCTACTACTTTGGAGAAGACGGTACCATGATTACCGGCTGGTATACCATAGACGGGCATGAATATTATTTTAATAACAAGGGGATTTTGCAAACCAGCCAGTGGATTGAAGATAAATATGTAGATGAAAACGGTCATGTACTCACCAATACCCTGACACCTGACGGTATATATGTGGGAAAAGATGGAAAACGAAACAATTCCATAAGTCTCACCACCAGCAGGCAAGGGCTTACCGATTTAAAGGCAGAGCTGGTCTCTATGACAGAAAATTATTCCGGTTCCTGGTCAGTTTATGTAAAGGATATCGACAACAACGAATACTTAACCATCAATAATGTACAATGCTACTCTGCCAGTCTGATAAAGCTGTATTGCGCTGCAACTGCTTATGATTTAATGGATAAAGGAGAATTAGAACAAACCGAATCCATTGACCGCCTGATGGCAGAAATGATTTCAGTTAGTGACAATGACGCATTTAATCTTATGGTCATGAACTGTGCCAAAGACAACAGCCATATAACTGGAAGAAATGTTATCCAAAACTATATTGACAAAAACGGATACGAGAATACCGTCATTACGTCCATTCTTGTACCTACCAGATATAAGGCATCCTCCTCTCCCGGCAGAAATTCCACCTCCGTGGCAGACTGTGGGCTTTTACTGGAAAAAATATATAAAAGAAAATGTGTCAGTCCTGAAGCCTCTGAAGAATTTCTGGAATTACTTTTAAACCAGACAAGTGTAAACAAAATTCCCGCCGGTCTACCGGAGGGAACAAAATGTGCCAATAAGACCGGAGAAACCGATGAATGCCAGCATGATGCCGCCATCGTCTATTCTCCCGGCAGAGACTACATCCTATGCATTATGAGCAGCGATTGTGGTGCCTCCATCAACAATATACAGGATATCTCAGGCACAGTATACGATTATTTCAATTAATCTTAAGCTTCTTTTGTCCGGAATTCTCATTTACTCTTGCCCTTTTATTAAAAAAATGGGATAATCCTAATATAATATAAAATGAGGTAAACAAAATGAATATTATCGAATGGTTAAAGGTTCTTTTACTTGGTATTGTTGAAGGTATTACGGAATGGCTTCCTATCAGCAGTACTGGTCATTTAATCTTAGTGGATGAATTTATCAAACTGAATCAAAGTAAAGAATTTATGGAAATGTTTAACGTGGTAATCCAGCTCGGTGCCATACTGGCTGTAGTTGTCCTGTACTGGAATAAGCTATGGCCGTTTCACTTAAAGAAAAATGCACCAAAGAAAAGCTGGTTTACAAAACAGGCAGATACCGGATTTGCCAAAGGCTTACAAACTTTTTGCAACAATTACTGTTATATGGATAAGATTGTCCTATGGTTTAAAATCGTCTTTGCCTGCATTCCCGCCATGGTTATTGGTATTCCCTTTGACGACTGGATGGAAGAACACTTTCACAATGCCACCGTTGTGGCACTGGCACTGATTGTCTACGGTATAATTTTTATTATAATTGAAAATTACAACAAAAAGCGCAAGCCAAGAATCAATACTTTACGGGACTTATCCTTTAAGGATGCCTTTTTAGTCGGCGTATTCCAGGTACTTTCCCTGATTCCCGGGACCTCTCGTTCCGGCTCCACCATCATCGGCGGAATCCTGATTGGCGCTTCAAGGGAAATTGCAGCGGAATTTACCTTTTTTCTCGCTATCCCTGTTATGTTTGGCGCCAGCTTTATCAAGCTGTTAAAATTCGGATTGGCTTTTACCGGTACGGAGTTAGCCGTTCTGATTGTGGGAATGGTGGTAGCATTTGTCGTATCTATCTTTGCTATTAAGTTCCTGATGGGCTATATAAAGAAACATGATTTCAAGGTATTCGGATGGTATCGTATTATTCTCGGAATCATTGTACTATTGTACTTTATGCTATAGCTTCCTGTTTCACTGATTTTACCGTGAGGATGGGTTTAATATTTCACTATCACTTTTAAACTGTGCCGTTTTAGAAGTGATAGTGAATTTTATTTTCCCAGATAATATAAGTAAACATCCTCCAGATTTATATTTTCAGATACCCCGCAAAAGCCATCCGGCATAATGTCACCTGCAATCCGGAATAAAAAATCCTGTTTTCTCTGCAGCACGATACCATTTTTATATTGACCGGATAATATTTTTATCTGCTCCTTATCACATACTGTCTGAAAAATATGTCCTTCCATCTTTTCCATTAATTCAGCCGGCGTGCCAAACTGGAGCACTTCTCCATCTTTCATAATCAACACTTTATCCGCAATACATTCGATATCACTTACAACATGCGTTGCATATAAAATTATCTTATTTGCCGAGATTTCTGCTATGAAATTGCGGATGTTGATTCTCTCCTTTGGGTCCAGCCCGGCAGTCGGCTCATCTAAAACCAGGATTTCCGGATTTCCCAATAGAGCCTGTGCCAATAAAATTCTCTGCTTCATTCCACCAGAAAAACCGGAAATTTTTCTGTCGGCAACAGCAGATAGATTGACGACCTCCAAAAGATTATTTACCTGCTCTTTGATTTCCTTACGCGGCACGCCTTTGACAGAAGCCATATAATACAGAAAAGCCCTTGCAGAAAGCTCCTCATAAAAGCCCTGCTGCTGGGGCATATATCCTATGATTTTCCGAAATTGCTTTCCCAGCTGTCTGATATCTGTTCCATTATACAAAATATCTCCGCTACTTCTTGCCAGATTATCTGTAAGTAAGTTCATCAGTGTACTTTTCCCGGCGCCATTTGCACCTAAAACACCATATACCCCAGGTTCAAACGTTATAGATAACCGTTTCAATGCTTCTTTATTTTTATATTCTTTTGATACATTCCTAAATTCTAAATACATTAGTTTCACCCCGATTATTCAACAGTAATACACCATTTGGGAATATTTATTATATTATTGATAACAGCCGCTGTTATCAATAATATAATTTTAATAATTACATATCCTGCCGGCTCAAGCAGTAACAAACTGTTAAAAAAATATGCTACAGGAAAAATTGAAAACGGTATCATCGATTGCATGCCAAAATAGGCAGCTATAACAGGAACCACCAAAACCACAGCCATTCCCGTCATCAGCATTATCGGATTCAGCTTAACTGACAGAAGTAAAATCCCATCGGAAATCCATATATATAATAACAGCTTTAAAACAAAGGTTATCAATAAATATGTCATAATATTTATGTGAAATGGAATATTTTTTAATATGGAAACACTCTGAACCGGCGCAAGCAATCCTGAAAGTCCATATGTCTTATGAATATAAGCCAAATTCAGTAATGTATATGCCGTTACAACCAAACCAGTAACAAGCATACCCGCCAGCCGTTTCTTTCGGAGAAGCTTCCCTCGTCCCTGACAGGCACTTCTCAACAATACCTTCATCTGATTCCTGTTTTCATATGCAAAATTTCCGGCAGTCAAAAAAATAATTGTACACAAAATAAAAATCGTCTGCAGCATTTGCTCCTTTAAGCTATCTATTCCCAACATTTTTTCATAACTGCGTTCATTAACCAGCCATCCCTTTATCCCCTCCAACTGCTCCATCTCTTCCAACCTCTGAATTTTTTCTTTAATTACAGGCAGTCCCTGTATTTCCCCTTCTGCATTTTCTATTTTTTTGCGCGCAATATAAAACTCTTCCTTATCAATTTCACCTTTTTCATAAAGCTCCTGCATTTTCCCATAATAATTCTGTAAGTCTTCTATATATTGACATTCCTGTTCTACATAATCATAAACGGTCTGGTTTAATTCTCCCGTATATTCAAGATAAAATTCATTTAAAAATTGTTCTTCCTCTGAATATTCCATTCTTTTATCCAAATGAAATTGCATATTCATAAATATTAATAATATGATAATAAGAGCTCCCCGCCTGAGAAAAACTATTTTATAGCATTCCATCCCCAATATGCCCAGCCTGGTTTGTATTTTCCGGGCTGTCGTAAATAAGCTTTGAAACATACATATTATTCTATTTTCCCGTATTGGTCGCACTCTTGTATGACTATATAGCATAACAAAAGCAATGTTTAAAAATACAAGGGCAAAAACCAATGCAAATAAAGTCAAATCAGTCTGGTTTATTGCATGACGGAATATATTGACATTATAATATTGATACCCATAATTTTCCGGTTGTAAAAACTCTGCAAAATTACAATACTTTAAAATTTTCCATCTACTTTGCGGCAAAATATGCTTAGAACACAGATATTCTATCCCGCCAAAAACACAACATAAAAACAAGGCTCCTGCCTCATTTTGCAGCAGAAGAATCAGACAACAAAAAAGGAGCATAATCACAAAAAATGCCAAAATATAGCACAGCAATATTCCGAATATTGCTGTTAAAACAGAAATGGGGTACACAAAATCCTGAAACAAATATATGGATTGGATATATCTGTCCCAATGTATCTGCCCACCATATAAATAAATGCTTGCACACAGAATGGTTCCCTTATCTATAAGTACAACAACTGCTGTCAGCACTGCCAGCAGCAAAAGCTTTCTACAGGCAAGCTTCCCCCTTCCCTTTTCTGTAGCAAACAGTATTTTTTTTAAGATTCCTTTTTCTGTTGACATTATTCTTAACGAGAGCATTAACAAAATAATCAACACAATCCATATATCTTTATGATATGACAAAAAAAAGACGATAGCCGTATCATTTCCAATTTCTGGAGAAAGTCCCTGTAATTTTTTATATGCTGCACTGGTTTTTTCAATATTATCAATCGTATAGTTATCTCTCTTATCATTGAATTGTGCCAGATATATCATGCTGTCCGCATTAGAGGTAATTGTTTCCACATTACTTTGATAACCTGAGATATACGCAATCTGTGACTGTATTTCCCAAATTACATTTTCCTCGTTTTGATTTTCTGAACAGAGACTACCTGCCCACTGCTCTATACTCTCCAGGTCTTCAAAAGCGGACACCCTATCCAAAAGCGTCAGCCGATATTCCTTTTGCTTGATTAAATCAGATGACTCACCGTTTTTTAACTGTTCTTGAAAAAACATAAAAATATTGAAAACAAATAAAAGAAACAAAAGAAAAATTAATTTTCTGTTTTTTAATACTCTGTAAAATTCCATCCCGGCTAGTCCTTTAATTAAAAATCAAAGTATTCCAATCCTTATTATCCGTACCAATCTGCTTTTTATCCAGATACATATAAGTTCCCACTTCCCCATTATCCAGATAACTATACGCAAACAGATAATTTTCATCTCCAAAATAGCACTCCATATTATCTAATTCTATTACATCTATTTCATTTCCCTCAACATCGTATATCTCTATGCAATCTCCACTCTCATCGTAATAATATACATTAGTACCATCATAAGAAAATAAACCATACTCTCCTTTCGTCTCCCGGATAACATACTCCTCTCCCGTTAAGATATCCAGCCGTTTTATACTGTAATCCAAATCATAATATAAAAGGGTATTTTCATCTATCAGCTGAAATTCATTGCATATAAAATCTTCCAATACTGTCTCAATTTCACCATTGTCAATATTATACCGGTAAATCATATTTTTTTGTATGGACATTGCTTCATCTTCAAACCAATTTGCTGCAAAATAGACATAATTTTTATAACCGTAAACAGAATCCATACCCGCCCCGACTTTATCCGATAAATCCATAATGCACTCCTGTTTGCAATTTTTCATGTTATACCGTATGAAACATTTTTTGCCTTCGGAATCATCCACTTTATATAAAAACCCCTTATGAGCTGTATAATCTGCAATAAAATATTCGGAATCAAGAGAAGATAAGTATGAAACCTTATCTCTTTCCGTTCCGTCTTTACTAATACAATATAAGTATAAATCAATAACATCCGATATCTCATAGCCAATGGTATATAAATTATTGTTAAATACATATAATATATTTGTATAAAAACCTTTTTCCAGCTCGTCTCCATATACGCCAAAATAAGCATTACACATTTCCGTTTCATGCGTACAATTTGGAGAAGTACATAATAAAACCGGCTGCATGCTTTTATCGTCACAAAAGTATAGCAAATCATCCAAAAACAGGTAATAACCATTATCTACCTTACAAATCCCATCAAAGTACCAAAAGGTCTGATCCTCCTCTTCATTAAATGAGACAATCGGTTGTTGTGAGGTATCTGTGTATATCTCTTCATTATTACTACAGCCAATCAATAAACCAGTTAATACACCTGTCAAAAATACAGCTTTTATTTTTTTCATCATTTTCTTTGTATACCTTTTTATCATGAAACAGATGCTTCAATTGTTTTTGAAGTCGAAGAGGTCTCAGGAACCTTCAATGCCGAAAATTTACACTTACATGTCCCTGTATAATAAGAACCGGTATAGGAACCATTTTTAAAGACACTGGGATAAAGATACATGCTTACTGTTGCTGCAGTTCTTGTGTAGGTATATACTACACTTTGGGTTTTTGTCTTGCTTCCATTTTTCAAAACGCATTTAGCCGTAACTGTCTTTGACTGGTTAAGGGTAGTTTTTGAAGTGGAATAGCTTGTAGCAAAAATACAGGATTTTTTTGCAGAAAGAGAACAATTCACCACCTGATTACTTTTTGTTTTTAATGTACAGGAATTTGTCTTAGCCGATACAGGTAAAATATTCAAACATAAAGCAATGCAGACAGTTAGCACAAATAGTATTATTTTTTGGTTCTTTTTTTTCATAATAGCTTACTCCTTTTTACAGATTATGTATATAATAGTGCATTGGATTATAAACTAATATGCCACTTTTGTCAACTCTATTTTACTATATTTCCCTCTCCCTGCACAATATGCGCGATGGAATGCTCTACCATATCCGATACCGCATTTTCCGTATAAAATGCCATGTGCGGAAGCATTAACACATTAGGCAAATCCTTCAGGATAGACATTTCCCTGTGTCCAATCACCTGATATTTATAATCCCCGTAAAAAATTCCCAACTCTCTTTCTATTACATCCAACGCAGCTGCCCCAATCTTTCCCTGTTCCACCGCATCAATAAATGCAGGCGTATCAATGATACTTCCCCTGGCTGTATTAATCAGAATCACTCCATCTTTCATTGTCTCAATGGATTCTTTATTCACCATATGAAAGCTGCTCTTTGTTGCTGGAGTATGAAAGGTAATCACATCACTGCTTTCAAACAATTCCTCTAAGGAGCAGTAATCTCCGTACTTTTTTGCCTCCTCATTTTCATAGGGGTCGTAAGCAATCAGCCTGCATCCAAAGCCGGAAAGATTCCTCATTACATGGGTTCCAATCTTCCCTGTGCCCACAATTCCTATGGTTAAATCTCCTATTTCTTTACCGATACTTCCCACCAGAGAGTAATCCATTCCCTCTGCCCGCTTGATAATAGATTTCATTTTGCGCAATGCCATCAAAATCAGCATAACCGTATAGTCTGCCACGCTTCCCGTTGAATAGGTCACATTGCTGACTGCCATTCCGTATTTTTCTGCCGCCGTTACATCCACGTGGTCATAGCCAATGGTTCTGGTAGAGATGTGCTTTACCCCTGCGGTCTTCCAGATTTGTATAATATCTTCTGTAATCGGTGTTGTTATCACACTGACTCCTTCGCAGCCCTCCGCCAGAATTGCATTTCCAGGTGTTGGTGTCTCCCTGATTGGAATAATCTCTACTCCATACTTTTTACCGAATTTTTCAAAATAGAACGCCTCATCAAAATCCCTGTAATTATATGCTGCTATTTTCATACTCTGCCTTCTTTCCCTTCTGTTTTGGATATCCGACGAAAGGATATCCGGAGCATTCTTATCTTTAGAGATACTTAGATGCGTAGGTCATAATGCCTGCAACCGTTTTACCATCTGTGATTTTTCCCTGATAAATAAGCTGCTTCAAATCTTCTACATCCCATAATTCCACATTAATCTCTTCATCCGGGTCTAAATGCTGCTGGGTCTTTTTTAAGCCTCTCGCAAGATACAAATCAATCTTTTCATTACAGAATGCCACTGTCGTATTAACCGTTAACAGATATTCAAAATCCTCTGTGTAATATCCGGTCTCCTCCTCCAATTCCCGCTTTGCACAGTCAAGGGTCGGTTCCTTTGGGTCATCCAGCTTGCCTGCCGGAAGCTCCAGTGTAAAACGGTCTAACGCATTCCGATACTGACGTACCATTAAAAGCTTCCCATCCTCATTTACTGCCACCACTGCAGCAGCCCCATCATGGTGAATGTAATCCCATTCCGCAATGTTACCATTAACCTCCACCGTATCCTTATAAAGACTAATCACTGTCCCCTGTGCACGCAGTTCTCTTTTTAAACGCTTTACCGGTTCCATATCGCATCCTCCTATCATACATAATTCTATCCTATTTATTTTATCAAAATTTGTTTCACATTGCTATGCTGTCAAAGCGACTTTTTTCACTCCATGGAATAGAGCAATGCATTACAGATGGCGGCAGCCACATTGCTGCCACCCTTCCTGCCCCTGGCCACAATATAGGGAACAGATGCTTTCATAATCAGCTCTTTCGCCTCCACCACATTTACAAAACCTACCGGAACACCGATAATGCCCTCTGGCTGAAGCTTTCCGGCCTGAATCAGTTCATACAGGTGAATCAGTGCCGTAGGAGCATTGCCAATAGCAAAAATAAGCGGACAATTGAGCTCTGCCGCCTTATCCATGCTTGCTACCGCTCTGGTGCTTCCCTGCTTTTTCGCCGCTTCTGCCACATCCTCATCACCCATAAAGCAGTAAACCTCTCCACCATATGTGGCAAGCTGCCTTTTATTGATTCCTGCCTTTGCCATCTGCGTATCCGTCACAATACTCGCACCCTCACGGATTGCCTGCTGTAAGCAGTCCACCACATTTTTTGAGAAACAGAGATTTTCAAGATAATCAAAATCCGCAGATGTGTGAATAACCCGCTTGATGATGGGTTCTTCTTTGGAATCCAGAGCAATGTCACCCAGCTCCTGCGTAATAATCTCAAAGCTTCTCTTTTCTATATCTGACGGAAGCATATTCTGCAGTTCTATTTTGTATTGTTCCTCCATACTGCATTCTCCTTTCTATTATTCATTCTCTAGGTGATTGTGAAACTCCCTGTTTTCAAAATTTAGTTGTACAATATACCAATATCATAAGCGAGGCGCTTTGGAGCCGTTGGTACTTAATCCACTGTCACTGTTTTTCCTTTAAAATCTCGTATATGCGCTCCATATTAAGACTTTTTCTTAAGATAGCCGCCAGCTTATCATACTGCATTTCCCTGTACTCTCCAAAGCTTACCCGGCTGTCTCTTTCATATACAAGCCCTTTTCTGTCGCAGAGAAATTCCACAAATGCCTGTCGAAATTCTTCCTCATCAAAAATACCATGGATATAAGTACCCATCACATTATCTGTGTAACAGCCGTCATATTTTATCAAATCCTTATCCTGTAAAACCTCGACTGTACCATTTTCTGCAAACCTTTCCTCGGTCAATTCCAACAGATAACTCCCCATATGCTCTGTTCTTCCCATATGCATCTCGTAACCGCTAATCTTTTTCCCTGTAAGCCTCTCCATCCCACCTGTCAGCCGACAGACACGCCCCTCTACCCGTGTCCGGGTTTTTTCCGGTTCAAAATAAGTCTGTATGGAAAGCAGCCCCATTCCGCGAACTGTATCCTTTCCCTCCGCTCCACAATTATCTGTAATCGTTTCTCCAAGCATCTGGTAGCCGCCGCAAATGCCAATTACCATTGTTTTATAATTTCCCCGTCTGTCCTCCCCCAATACATTTCTCCCTGCGAGCCGGACAATGGCTGCCTCCAGCCCGCTTTCCCGCAGCCAGCGCATGTCCTGTATTGTATTTTTCGTTCCTGGCAAAATTACCACATCCGGACTTCCCAGCTCAGACAGCTTATCTACATACCGCACCGACAGCATTGGTTCCATGGCAAGTGCCTGAAAATCCGTAAAATTTGACACCTTGGGAAAACGTATAACCGCAATGTCCACACCCCTTTTTACCAGCTTGTCATTCAGGCACTCCGCCAGAGAATCTTCTTCCTCGATATCTACATCTGCATAAGGTACAACTCCTAGCACCTGTTTTCCACAGCGTTCCTCTAACATGGAAATTCCCGGTTCTAATATTTTTTCATCTCCCCGAAATTTATTTATAACAAGTCCCTTAATTCGTTCCTGTTCCTTCGGCTCCAACAGCATAACTGTACCAACCAGCTGGGCAAAAACACCTCCCCTGTCAATATCACCCACTAACAATACCGGGGCATCTGCTATCTCTGCCATCCCCATATTAACGATATCATCCTGTTTTAGATTAATTTCAGCGGGACTGCCTGCCCCTTCAATGACAATAATGTCGTATTCCTCTGCAAGCTCATTAAAAGCCTCCTGAATGACGGGAATATACTCCTTCTTTTTCTGAAAATACTCCATTGCCCGCATATTACAGACAACCTCGCCATTTACAATTACCTGGGAACCCATATCCGTAGTGGGCTTTAACAAAATAGGATTCATTCTGACATCCGGCTCAATTCCTGCCGCCTCTGCCTGTACTGCCTGCGCTCGTCCCATCTCAAGATTATCTTTTGTAATGTAAGAATTTAATGCCATGTTCTGGGATTTAAATGGAGCCACCCTGTAACCATCCTGCTTAAAAATCCTGCAAAGTCCCGCTGCAATCAGGCTTTTCCCTGCATTGGACATGGTACCCTGTATCATAATTGTTTTTGCCATGTTCTCTCCCTTTCTGTCACTGCGCCGGAATACTACGCCATCTGCGAATCAGTTCCCTATTTTCCGCATGGCTCCTTACTGCAATGCGAAAATATCCCCGGGAAAGATTCCTGTAATTACTACAATCCCGGATTAATATTTTTTTCTCCAATAAACGCAACTGTAAATCTTCCCTGCTGTGAAAAAAAATAAAGTTCGCCCTGGAAGCGTATATCCTGTCCGCCAGTCCGCTTTGCAATTCCCGGATTAAATACTCTTTTTCCTCTTTAATGAGTACTCTTGTCCGCATTACAAAGCCCTCTTCCTTTAATGCCTCTTCCCCCACAGCCTGTGCAATCACCGATGTATTCCAAGGCGGCAGACATTTCACCAGCTGCTCCGCCAATATTGGATTGGCACACAGAATATATCCCAGCCGTAATCCCGGCATCCCGTATAGCTTTGTAAAGGCACGGAGCACCAATAGATGTGGGAACCTCTCCAGTTCATGCTTCATAGTATACAATTCTTCCTCTTCCAGAAATGGAAGAAAGCATTCATCAATACACAGATATGTATCTGTCCTTTCACACCTTTCCGCAACCTTTAAAAGTGTTGCTTTATCCAGAACGGTTCCCGTTGGATTATTGGGATTACAAAGAAACAGAATATCTGTCTCCTTATTAATTGCAGCTAAGAAATCCTTTTCACAGCCGCCTGCCAATGCAAAATTGTCACACTCCTGCAAATTCCAGAACTGCATCCTCCCTCCCGCTGCCGACACTGCATTTTCATACTCCGAAAATGCTGGTGCCATGCCAAGGGCTTTTTTCGGCTTTCGTGCATAACAAAATCCATAGATTAGTTCTGCCGCGCCATTACCGGGAATCACATAGTCAGGATTTATTCCCTCTCTTTCACCAATTGCTCTGCAAAGTCTGCTGCCACAGGAATCCGGATATTCTCCAATATGAAAAATTGCCCTTTGAACCGCCGCCACACAGCCCTCCGGCATCCCCAATGGATTAATATTAGATGAAAAATCATAATCTGCCTTGTTGCGGTAAATATCGCCGCCATGCTGGAATTCCATATCCTGTCCTTTCTTTACACTGTCATCTGCTGCTTTAAGCCATTTGAATAAAAGCTGTTATCAATATTCCTATAGTCATCATCATAAAAGAAGCCACATACAACATATCATTTGCTCTTTTAATATCCTGTGCCTGTATATCCCTGCCTGCATCCCCGATAACGGGCTTGTGAACAGTTTTCCCAAAGTAACTGGCATCTCCCGCCAGCTGTACATTAAGCGCCCCTGCACAGACCGCTTCTGTCTGGGCAGAATTCGGGCTTGCGTGTTTATGCCGGTCTCTTCTGTAGACAAGCCATGCATTTTTGACATCAAAACCCGGCAGGAAAGCGGCTGCAAGCATTAAAAATGACGCAAGCCTTGCCGGAATAAAATTCAAGATATCATCCAATCTTGCTGCCGCTGTTCCAAAATAATAGTACCGGTCATTTTTATAGGCTATCATTGAATCCATAGTATTCACTGTCTTATAAAAAACTCCCCCGACCGGTCCTAACAAAAACATATAAAGCATGGGGGCAATCACCCCATCCGAGGTATTCTCTGCTACGGTTTCCACCGCCGCCCGGATTACCCCTTCCTCTGCCAGACTCTGTGTATCCCGTCCCACAATCATTGCCACTGCATGCCGGGCCTCTTCCAGTCCCTTATTTTGAACCGCATCAAAGACCTTCATGCTTTCTGTCCGCAGAGATTTCATGGCAAGCATCTGATAACAGATAATACTTTCCAACCCAAATTTTAACCATGGATGAATCTTGCCCGCTGCCAGCAAAAGCAATATGGTAATCCCCGTAGAAATTAAGAGCACAATTACTACAAGAATCACTCCCGCAGCCCTTTTCCTGCCCTTATCCATTTCCCTTTCACTGCTTAGATGAAAAAGGAAAAATAACTGTTTTTCCATCCATTCTATCAGTTTTCCTATCCCTTTCACTGGATGCCACAAAAAATGTGGGTCTCCAAACAGGGCATCCATCACAAATCCAACACATAAAGCAAACACATGCTCTGGCATAATCTCTCTCCTGTCGTATATTCACAATACGCATAACACAAAGTAGCCACTATTTCCATTCTTTTATCTCTACAAACTTCCAGCTCCCGGTATCTCTGACAGCCTCTGTCAGAAATCCCCTTCCATTATCTGTCTGCCAGTCATAATAATCCCTATGGGGACTGGAATACCAGTCCAGCAATGCCATAATCGTTCCTCCGTGTACCACCATGGCAATGGTTTTCTCTCCATCTCCAGCTATATTTTCCAATTCCGGCATAACTCTTTCAAATCCTGCAACACATCTTCTCTGGAAGGCCTCCTGGTCTTCTCCTCCGGGAAATCCGCTTTTCCCGAAAGTATCAATAAAGTGCTGATATGCAAGATTACCGTTTAACTCCAGATAATTGCGGTATTCAAATTCGCCAAAATTACATTCCCTGAACTCTTCCACCACAAGCTGTCTCACTCCCGGGAACAGAAGATCCGCTGTCTGCTGGCACCGTTTCATGGGACTGACTGCCACAATTACAGCCTGTGACAACAGCATATGGTTCCTATCCCGCTGTCCTTGAAGCGTAACAGTTTCTTCGTTCAACAGTTTCTCATCTGTACTGCCCACATATCTGCCCTCTATGTTTCCCTTTGTCGCACCATGGCGAACCAACAATAACTGCATTTTTATAAACCTTCCATTCTTAATTATACATCATCCTCATTATTTGTCAGCTATTTAATCTGCATACCAACTCCGCAGACAACCCGGATAACCTGCTCAGCCTTACCTGCCAGATAACAGCTTACCCTTCCGCAAAGCTCCCGGTATTCCCGCTCAAAAGCATCTACTGGTACTAAACCATAGCCCACCTCATCACTGATGATTACCAGCTTGTCTTCGTTCTGCAATAGCATTTCTGCCTCCTCCAGCGGAGACAGGCCCTGCATTAGCTGATTTCTTATTATCTGATGATACTGGTTCACAACTCTATATTCTTCTCCAAAATGCCTGCTCACATATTCTGTTTTTCCCTGATATGCCCCACCGATTATAAAAATCATGCCATCTTCCTTTCATTCAATTAAAACATAAGCAATTGCGAAACTCCTTATTTTCAAAAGCATAGTTGTGTAAAATAAGCAACTTCACAAACAGGGTACTTTGGATCCGTCAGTACTTGCATTGAGTACTTAGTGAGGTTTTTTCGAGCTTAGTACGAAAGTACACCTGCACACTTGATGTGCAGAGTGTTACATTGCTTAGTACTGTTACGAGCGACAAGTACTGTGTTGAATTGTCTATTTTACACAATGTGCGGTTTCAAAAACTGAGGTTCGCAATTACCTAAATTAGAGCAGCCACTACCTCAGCTCAGACCAGATATTTTACCACCACCAATACAGACAGAAGCATTCCCTCACATATCTGTAAAAAATATCCCGCCAAATCTCCGGTGGTTCCGCCAAACCATTTATATGCCATATAACGGTAATAAAAAAAGCTGACCAGTCCCGCTGCAATGCAGCCCAGTGCATAAGCTATGCCCTCTATACTCTCTGTCATAATTCCCATTGCCAGCATTCCTACCATGCAAAGGAGAAGCTCTGCCAGCAAAATCCATTTTACACTTTTATCGGATGCTTTAGCAGATGACGCCAGCATGCCATCCTTTTTTGCCCTTCTGAATGTCACCACAGAGAAACCGCTTAAGCTTCTGGAATACACATAACCGGCTGCTACAAAAGCTATCTGCTCTCCTGTTATCTCACTAAACAAACCAACGCAGAGCAGCATATACACTATTCCGTAAATAGTGGCAAACGCCCCGGTGTGTGGGTCCTTTAATATGTGCAAGCGTTCCTCCATGGAACGGTACGAGCTTCTGGCATCTATCGTGTCCAAAAAGCCATCCATATGAATACCGCCGCTGATGAAGACTGGAAGGACTGTAAGAATGGCCGCCCGCAAAACATGTCCCACAGACAAAAAGGAAAGTCCGTAAAAACAGCCTGCACTTGCCAGACCAATCACCACTCCCACAAAAGGGAACCAGCACATACTGTATTTCATACTCTTCTCATCCCATTCCACACGGGGCATAGGGATTTTTGAATAGGTTGAAAATGCCACCACCAAAGATTTTAACATCATTTATTCCTTTCTGATTACACAATTTTAGGTAAGTGCGAAACTCTCTTAACTTTACATACAACTGGGCAACTATACAACTCTATAAGCTGGTACTTTGAAGCCCTTCGATTATATCAAATGGAATACTCTCCCCTATGCCACAGTGGAATACCGCATACCACTTCCACTACACCGTCTGCCACACTTGACAATTTTTGATTTAACCGTCCCAGCAGCTGCATGTAACATTTTGTTTCTCCGTCATATTCCATGCAGTCCGAGAAAATTTCATTTGTAACAATAATAACCGCTTCCACCTGTTTTTCCAATTCAAGCAGAGGGAATAAAACCGCCTGCTCTGACTGTTTTTCTGCATGAGAGATATCTCTTTCTTTTATTCTGCCGGACTTAAGGTACATCTCATTCGCCAGCAGATTGGACAAATCCTCCAGCAATACCACATCTTCTTTTCCTGCCTGTACCAGCTCCGCCTGTACCGGACACTCTATGGTTGTAAACCCTTTTCCTGCACGCTGCCTGCGGTGCCTTTCAATCCGCCTGCAGCTTTCTTCATCATAGGGATGCATCGTTGCAAGATAATAAAGTACTGCTTCTTTTCCGGAACTTTTCCGAAACAAACTAACCGCCAGATTTTCTGCAAATTCAGATTTTCCGCTTCCACTTCCACCTGTCACCATGTACAACATTTCGCTCTTCTCCCTACATAATAAAACTTTCTAGGCGTTTGCGAAACGCATTATTTCAAAATGTGAGTTGTGCAAATGCCTATAAAACCTTCAGGTGATTCCTTCCTCACTCTGCAAATCTTTCATATGGGTCAATGGCATAATCCGTAAAGCTTCCCATCCTCTTATACACTTCCATTGCCATATCCAGCACAGGAAACAAGGCCATCGCCCCGGTTCCCTCGCCCAGACACATACGTCCGTGTAATACTGCTTCCAGCTCCATAGCATCTAATGCCAGCTTTCCAACCGGTTCCTCCGAAACATGGGATGCCAGCAGATAATCCTTGACCCGGCTATCAATCTTAACCGCAGTTAACGCTGCTACTGCTGAAATAGCGCCATCCATTACAACCGGAATCCGGCACTCCATACCACCAAGAAAAACACCTGCCATGGCTGCAATTTCATATCCACCTGCTTCTGCCAGAATCTCCACAGCATTTGTCAAGCCCTTTTCCTTTATCCGGCTCACCGCCTGCTTTACCACCCTGCATTTTTTTCCCATTCCTTCCTCTGATAAACCTGCCCCTCTGCCAGTAACCTTCTCTGCGCTCTGATTTAAAAACACCGCCGCCAGCACACTGGTTGGCGTGGTATTTCCAATTCCCATCTCACCCGTGGCAACAATCCGGTACCCTCTATCCTTTAACTCCTTTACCAGCCCTTTCCCCGTATCGATTGCCTGCCGGCACTGCTCCACGGACATTGCTGGTTCCACTGCCAGATTATTACTTCCCTTTGCCACCTTACGGTCAATAACTGCACCCATGTTCAATTCCTTTTCAGGATAATGTGTCGTATTCATCCCCACATCTACTGTATAGACATCCACTCCGGCTAAACGTGCCATAATATTTACGGTAGAACATCCCCTGGCAAAATTCTCGCTGACAATCCTTGTAACCTCCTGTCCAGTCTGGGTCACACCCTCTGCCACCACTCCATGGTCGGCACATAATGTAACCAGTGCACGCTTCGACATATCACAGGGAGCTGCACTGCCTGTAATCTTACAGATTTTTACTACATAATCCTCAAGCAGCCCCAGACTGTCTATGGGTTTTGCAATACTGTCCCAATGTGTCTTTGCCTGTCTTCCCACCTGAAAGCTCTGGCACTGCAATAAAAACTGATAGACAGCCTTCGGATTGCTGTAATAATAAAAATGTGGAAAACCTGCCAGCATTGTATTCGTATAAACCATGCAGTCATACGGCTTCGTAACTGCATGAAAGCTTGTCCGCTGTGAAGCCTGCGCTTCCCCGGACACAACCGGTTTTCCTGCCAGAAAACCGTCTCCATTTTCCGTACAGTTCCAGTAATGGAATTCATGCCCTTTCAATACCGTTCCCTGTGCTCCCATTACGCCTGCCCTCTGGCTGATTCCCTGCATATATCCAAACCGGCACAATTTCTCTGTCCGAAATCCCTTTCCCGGCAGCACCTCTGCCATTTTATATGTCTTTCCGTCACTCCCCTCCAGTTCCTGCTGAAGATAGAGAAAACCTCCGCATTCCGCCATGCACGGAAGCTTCTTTTCACAGGCCTTTTTTATAGCTTCCCGCATAGAGACATTCTTCTCCAATTCCTCTGCAAAATTCTCCGGATAACCACCTCCAAGAAGCAAGCCATCTATATTGTCCGGCAGTCTGTCATCATGGACAGGAGAAAATTCCACTAATTCTGCTCCCATGCGCTGCAGTAATTCCATATTTTCCGAATAGTAAAAAGAAAATGCTTCATCCCTTGCCACAGCAACCCGAACTTTACCGAATAAATGCGGTATTTCTCTATTTCCCTCTATATCCAAATCCTGTGCACAGTCTGCCATTTTAAACAAGCTCTTCATATCCACCGTTTTTTCCATGGCATCCGCAATGGCTGTTATCCATTTTTTAAACGCTGTCATTTCCTCCGGGGCAACCAACCCCAAATGTCTGGATGGTACCTCCAGCTCCTTAAGCTCCGGCAAAAAACCCATTACAGGGATGCCGCAGGCAGATTCAATAACCACTTTTATCCGTTCGTAATATCCGGCAGATACCCGGTTTAAAATAATCCCGCAAATCCCACTGTCCGGCTTATAATCTACTAATCCCTTAATTACTGCCGCCAGCGATACGCTTGCACCTTTTGCATCCACAACCAGAATAACCGGCGTCTTTGTAACCCTTGCTAATTCATATGTGCTCGCCTGCTCCGACTGCCCTCCCAGACCGTCATAGTATCCCATAACACCCTCTATCACTGTAACGTCTGCATTTTCTGCTTTATCCATAAGCAATTTCCGTGTCAGTCCATCATCGGTAAAATACGTGTCCAGATTACCGGAAGAAATACCAAGCACCCGGCGGTGAAACATTGGGTCAATATAATCCGGTCCGCATTTAAAAGAAGCAACCCTTTTATTCTGCCTCTTCCATAATTCAATTATTCCACAGGTAATCATGGTTTTCCCGCTACCGCTCTTCGGAGCTGCCAATAAAATTCTCGGTGCCTTACCCATATACTTCTTCCTTTCATTTTTACAGTTACTAGACACTTGCGAAACTCCCTATTTTCAAAATCTAGTTGTACAATATAAACAATATCATAAGCAGCAAAAGCGTGCCCAGCGTTGATATTATTTATATTGTACAACGACCGGCAATGAAAACAGAGTTTCGCAATCACCTATTACAGTTACTTAAGTAATTGCTCCAAATGCTGCAATATAGACAGGATTTTCAGCACTCATCAAATGATGGTCTCCAAGGACTTTCCCCCTTGATACGCTTACCTGTATCACCTCCATATCTGCATACTCCGGAAACAGGCTCTGAAGTTTCATAAGCTCTCCTACAGTCTCTAATGTTACCGCATTTAAAACAAATCTTACCTTTGGATTCTTTTCCCTTACTGCCTTGACAATGTCAATAAGCCTGCCGCCACTGCCTCCAATAAATACATGGGTAGGCGCCGGCAGCTCTTCCATACACTGTGGAGCAGCCCCCTCCACAAGCTCTATATTTCCTATATTAAACTTTTTCCTGTTGGCATCGATTAATGAAATGCCTTCCGGAGCTTTCTCAATGGCATACACCATTCCGTCTATACACTGCCCTGCGGCTTCAATGGAAACAGAGCCGGTGCCTGCTCCTATATCATATACGACAGAGGCTTTATCCAGCTGCAATTTAACTATGGATAAAATCCGCACCTCCTGTTTCGTCATCGGAACTCTGCCGCGGATAAATTGGCTGTCCGGTATTCCCAACCGCATATTGTCTCCTCCTCTCTGATACAAATTAACTTAGGTGATTGCGAAACTCCCTATTTTCAAAAGCATAGTTGTGCAAAATAAACAG
>ULOF01051706.1_pt1 | contig 42085 bp, 24 predicted proteins | sample 1952371 | NCBI WGS metagenome assembly ULOF01 (sample SAMEA4835597, study PRJEB28245) | human gut metagenome | biome: gut microbiome; material: fecal sample | place: Denmark | collected 2008 | reverse complement strand
AGTTGATTGCAAAAATCGTCACTGTTATATATGTCTGACTGATACACTGTATCCTATGCAAAAGGCATAGATATATTTACTGTTTCCGATAGTAAAAATTATGTGCTCCTCTTCAAGGAGGTCAGCACCAGGCAGGCCTGAACGGTAACTTTTCCTGTTTATTTGTTGATTTTGGAACGCTTTCTAAGGGTAGGATCCAAAATCTTTTTACGGATGCGGATATGCTCCGGCGTTATCTCCAAAAGCTCATCCGTATCAATAAATTCCAGTGCCTGCTCCAGGCTCAAAATTCTTGGCGGTGTCAGCTTCAATGCCTCATCTGCTCCCGATGAACGGGTATTGGTCAGATGCTTTGCCTTACATACGTTAATTTCGATGTCCTCCGCCTTACCGGTCTGTCCGACAACCATTCCAGCATAAACCTCTTCACCGGGACCGATAAATAATGTTCCCCTGTCTTGGGCATTGAAAAGACCATAGGTAATGGAAGTCCCCGTTTCAAACGCAATCAGTGAGCCCTGGCTTCTGTACATCATATCCCCCTTGTACGGACCGTAATCATCAAAGATCGTGTTAATAATTCCGGTTCCCTTTGTAGAAGTCATAAAATCTCCCCGGAAACCAATCAGCCCCCGTGCCGGAATACGGAACTCCAGCCGTACGGTTCCATCATGGGCAGGAGCCATAGCCTGCAGTTCACCCTTACGCTCATTCAGCATACTAATAACCGTTCCGGAAAATTCTTCCGGTACATCAATATAGGCAATCTCCATCGGCTCCAGTTTTTTACCCTTTTCATCGGTTTTATAAATAACCTCTGCCTTACTCACGGCAAATTCATAACCCTCCCGACGCATATTCTCAATCAGCACAGACAAATGCAGCTCTCCCCGTCCGGATACCTTGTAGGTGTCGGTTCCTTCCGTCTCCTCCACTCGCAGGGATACATCGGTATTTAACTCCCTAAACAACCGGTCTCTTAAATGTCTGGAGGTTACAAATTTTCCTTCCTTTCCGGCAAGTGGAGAATCATTTACCATAAAATTCATAGAAATAGTAGGCTCAGAAATCTTCTGGAACGGAATTGGCTGCGGATTATCCACAGAGCACAGGGTGTCCCCAATATGAATATCCGCAATACCGGAAACTGCCACAATGGAGCCGATTCCCGCTTCCTTTACCTCTACCTTGTCAAGCCCCTCAAACTCATACAGCTTTCCTATCTTAACCTTTTTACACTTGCTCTCATCATGGGCATTGACCAAAAGAACCTCCTGGTTTAATTTAAGGGTTCCATTGTCAACCTTACCCACTCCGATACGTCCCACATACTCATTATAATCAATGGTAGAAATAAGTATCTGGGTATCTGCCTCCGGGTCTCCCTCGGGTGCAGGAATATAGTCAATTATGGTCTCAAACAACGGTGACATATCCACTGCCTCATCCTCCATACTCTTCTTTGCCACACCATCCTTAGCCGATGCATACACAAAAGGACAGTCTAACTGCTCATCCGTTGCCTCAAGGTCAAGCAAAAGCTCTAATACCTCTTCCTCCACCTCTTCCACTCTTGCCTCTGGACGGTCAATCTTATTGACACAGACAATCACATGGAGATTTAACTCCAATGCCTTTTTCAGTACAAACTTGGTCTGTGGCATAGCTCCCTCAAAGGCATCTACTACGAGAATTACTCCATTTACCATCTTGAGAACACGTTCAACCTCACCGCCAAAATCCGCATGTCCCGGCGTGTCAATAATATTAATCTTTGTCCCCTTATAGTTTACCGCTGTATTCTTAGACAGAATCGTGATACCACGTTCCCTCTCAATATCATTGGAATCCATGACACGCTCTGCCACTTCCTGGTTTTCCCGGAAAACACCGCTCTGCTTTAAAAGCTCATCCACCAATGTGGTTTTTCCATGGTCTACATGGGCGATAATCGCTATGTTACGAATATCATCTCTTTTCATTTTCATATCTCTTACTTCCTTCTTTTCATCCATAGTTACATTTACGCATACCGTCTAAGTATAGCACTAAGAAAATAGGGTTGCAAGAAAAGTTTCAGAAAATCATAAAAATAAAGCCTGTAGATTATGTAAACTACCATAATCCACAGGCTTTCTCCTGTATTTTACCGGATTCTGCTACCGATTACTCTTTGCTGTACTCTTCTTCACTGCTGGTTTCTTTGTCGTTTTTGCCTTCTGGCTGACCGGTTCTTTATAATCATACCTAAATACCGTTACAGAAAGCGGCGGCAAATGCATGCTAATCGAATATTGCTTGTTATTCCATGGTTCTGGCACTGCCTTAATTGGCTTCTCATTCATTCTTCCATTACCGCCAAACTCTTTCGCATCCGAATTAAGAATTTCCGTGTAATTACCCGGACAAGGAACCCCTACAATAAAGCCATCCCTGTCAACCGGTGTGAAATTACATACAAATAACAACTGGTCCTTGGCTGTAGAACCTCTGCGGATGAAGGAAATGATACTGCTCTGCGGGTCATCACAGCTAATCCATTCAAAGCCCATCTGATCCTGGTCATTATAGTACATAGCATCATAATCATGGTATAATTTATTTAATGCCTTAACATAGTTCTGGATACCCTTGTGGCTTGCTGCATCCTCACCCTCCATTAAGAACCAGTCAAGACTTCTCGCCTCGCTCCACTCTCTAAGCTGGGCAAACTCCTGTCCCATAAACAGCAGCTTCTTTCCCGGATGACCATACATAAATCCATAAGCTGTTCGCAGATTTGCAAACTTATCATCGTGAAGTCCCGGCATTTTGTTAATCATAGAGCACTTCAAATGCACAACCTCATCATGGGAAATAACCAGAATAAAATTCTCGGAATACGCATACATCAGGCTAAAGGTCAGACGGTTATGGTTAAACTGCCTAAAATACGGATCCAGCTTCATATACTCCAGGAAATCATTCATCCAGCCCATATTCCACTTAAACATAAAGCCCAGTCCGTTCATTGACACCGGTGCAGTCACACCTGCCCACGAGGTGGACTCTTCTGCAATAACAAACACGCCCGGCACCTGTTCTTCCACGGTCTTATTCAGCTTCATTAACAGCTTGATGGCGTCATAGTTCTCATTGCCGCCATCCTCATTTGGCAGCCAGTTTCCATCCTGCTTGCCATAATCCAGATACAGCATAGAAGCCACTGCATCTACACGAAGAGCATCAATATGATACTCCTTTGCCCAAAAAAGTGCATTTGCTATCAGGAAGTTGGAGACTTCATTTCTTCCAAAATCAAATATATAGGTTCCCCAGTCCGGATGCTCTCCTCTTCTGGAATCTGGATGCTCAAAAAGCGGCATGCCATCGAACTTTCCAAGACCATGGGCATCCCTCGGGAAATGTGCTGGAACCCAGTCAAGAATTACACTGATACCGTTCTTATGCATGTAATCAACAAAATACATGAAATCCTCTGGATCACCGTACCGTCTGGTCGGTGCATAGTAATTCGTTACCTGATATCCCCAGGAACCGTCAAATGGATACTCCGCAATACCCATTAACTCAATATGGGTATATCCCATCTCTTTTACATAATCTGCCACCATCGGCGCAAGCTCTCTATAGGTAAAGAAACCGTTATCATCATCCTCAACCCTCTTCTTCCATGAGCCTAAATGCATCTCATAGATTGCCATGGGTTTTCTCATGGCGTCTGTTCTGGTAATATGTTTCCGGTTCTCCATCCACGCCGTATCCTTCCAGCGGTACTTCGTAATATCCTTCACCACACTGGCATTAGCCGGACGGAACTGACAGCAGCTTCCAAATGGGTCTGCCTTATAAATCTCCTCACCGTAACGCGACAAGATATTGAACTTATAAACCGCATCCTCTCCCACGTCTGGGATAAACAGCTCATAAATTCCCGATGTGCCCATCATATGCATTGGATGAAGCGCACCATCCCACATATTGAAATCACCCACAACCGATACTCTTCTGGCATGAGGTGCCCAGACTGCAAAATATGTACCGGACACGCCGTCTATTTTCATCGGATGGGCGCCAAGCTTCTTATAAATATCCCAGTGATTTCCCTCTGAAAACAGGTAGACATCCATACTTCCCAGCTGGCATTCAAAGCTGTATGGGTCAGCAGATACCACCGTAGAGCCATCCTGGTAATTAGTCACTAACCGGTACCTGCTGCCTGTAAATTTCTTCTTTGGAAGATAAAGTGCATAAAATCCTCTGTCATCCACCTTCTCCATATCATATTCTGTCTTGCCTGTGGGTGCAATCACCTTACAACTGACAGAATGCGGCTTATAAGTGGTAATCATCTGTCCTTCTCCATAATCATGGTTACCCAGCAGATGCTTCGGTGCATTGATTTTCCCCTCCATCAGCTCATCATAAAGAATCCAGTTCATCCATTGCTCAATCTTTACGTTCATAAAAACCTCCCTAAATCTTTTTCACAAAAAGTCAGGTATTCACCTACTCAATAATCTAACAATATCATACCACTTTTTGAAGTTTGTGTAAATGCAATCCGGCAAGTTTATAGACATTTGTCTATTGTTTTTTTGGCAGATTATTAGTGATGGAACAAACGAATACCTGTAAATGCCATAACCATATCGTACTGGTCACAGCACGCAATTACAAGGTCATCACGGACGGAACCGCCCGGCTGGGCAATATATTTTACACCGCTCTTATGGGCTCTCTCAATATTGTCCGAAAATGGGAAAAATGCATCCGAGCCCAATGTCACATCTGTATTGCCCTCCAGCCACGCTCTCTTTTCTTCCCGGGTAAATACCTCCGGTTTTACCTTAAAGCGCTTCTGCCATTCGCCCTCGCGAAGTACATCCTCGTATTCATCTCCAATATAAACATCAATGGCATTGTCATGGTCTGCCCTGCCTAATCCATCCACGAACTGAAGTCCTAAAACCTGTGGCGACTGGCGCAGATACCAGTTGTCCGCCTTCTGACCAGCCAGTCTGGTACAATGGATGCGGGACTGCTGTCCTGCACCGATGCCGATAGCCTGTCCACCCTTAACATAGCATACAGAATTGGACTGTGTATATTTCAGCGTAATTAATGCAATCTTAATATCAATCAGGGCAGCCTCTGGAATGTCCTTGTTCTTTGTCACAATATTGGATAGCAATTCACCGTCAATATTCAGCTCATTTCTGCCCTGTTCAAAGGTAATGCCATATACCTGCTTGCGCTCCAGCTCGGCCGGTACATAATCCGCATCAATCTGAATCACGTTATAGCCACCCTTTTTCTTTGCCTTCAATAGCTCCAAAGCCTCATCTGTATAGCCTGGAGCAATCACTCCGTCTGATACCTCCCTCTTAATCAGTCTGGCTGTATCCACATCACATACATCCGATAAGGCAATAAAATCACCGAAGGAGGACATACGGTCAGCTCCTCTGGCTCTGGCATACGCGCAGGCAAGAGGTGACAGCTCGCCCAGATCGTCTACCCAGTATATCTTCGCCAGCGTATCCTCCAGCGGAAGACCCACTGCTGCACCGGCAGGGGATACATGTTTAAAGGAGGTGGCGGCAGGAAGTCCGGTGGCTTCCTTTAATTCCTTTACCAGCTGCCATCCGTTAAATGCATCCAGGAAATTAATATAGCCCGGCTTTCCATTTAATACGGTTACCGGCAGCTCACTGCCATCCTCCATATATATTCTTGACGGTTTCTGATTGGGATTACATCCATACTTTAATTGAATTTCGTTCATTTTATTCTCCTATTCTGTACTTTTTTCTATGATTAAATTACTGATTTTTGTTTACAATTCTTGTCTCATACCCACCGGTTTCAATATCAATAAAACGTACAAATAAAGATACCTTGTTTTCTTCATTGAGGCTGTTCCATACCATATCGGTAAAACTGTCTATATCGCCGCTGATGTCCACCCATTTCGGTTCTCCCTCAAAGCTTGGAAGGGGCTCTTCATTTCTTGCATAGGTATGGATAAATCTTCCCTCTCCCGCCTTTGGATTCTCGTAAGAAAAGGTATAGCGGCTACAGGAGGCGGCATCCCCGTTATTGCTCTTTAAAATAGACATGGAGTAGTCATACTGTCCGTCTGCGATATGCATTACGCCGGAGATACGCGGCGTAAAGTTGGGACCGTCCGGCTCAAACTCTCTCTTTCTCAATGCCTGTTCGAAGGTCAGCTCTTCATCTAAGCCGTCATAAATGGTATCCGTCTGGTCACCATTTGTCACAATTGTTCTATTTCCTAATACCCGGACCGGTGCATAAATAATCAGGCTTGGATCCTCAAGCTTAGCCGGATCAAAGGCCTGTGTGCGGATTCCCTCACCTTCTGTAACAAATACACGGTTACGGCTATTTGCACTTCTTCCCATAATAAAATAAGCAGTCACTGCTTTTTTACCATCCTGGGATTTTCCAATCACAATTCCCCGCCCCGGATAGGTATTATTTTTCAGCTCTGCTTCTAAAGATATCCTTTTCATAATGGCATGTATCCTCCTTTAAATAAAAACTTAAGGTTATCATATGTAGCAGTTCAGCCTGTATACTGACATTCAAGGCTAAACTGCTACTATCATACCGAAATTTTATCATGAATGCAAGACATTTCATACTTTCATATGATATAATATATTAGACGTTTGCGAAACTCTGTTTTTGAAACTGTACGTTGTACGAATGCAGCTGGAAGCTTTCGTAATACACATTCACAGGAGGTACACCATTGAAGCAGAAAAAAAATAACACCGGAACTTTTATCATAGAACTGAAACCGCCTTACCGGGTACTGGAATGCGATAAGCATTTTTTAGAGATGCTGCAGCTCTCTGTGAAAGACTTAAAGGAAAAGATTCATGTGTTGAACAATATTGTTGATTCCGCTGATTATGAAGATTTAGAGGGCTCTCTGGTTTACCAGTTAAACCGTTCCAATTTCACAAGTGACCGCACCCATTTTATAAAAGGCAACGGAAAATCCTTTCAGGTATTAATGAACGGCCAGGCATTCTCTTTAAAGGATGGCAGGGAGGTTCTGCAATGTACCTGTACCGATATTTCCTCCTTGGAAACCGCGACTCTGATAACGGATCGGGCATTTTCCGATTTAGAGATATTTTCGCAGTCTGTACGGTGCGGCCTGAGTAAGCATATCTGTGACAATTCCCTGACCTTAATCTGGGCAAATGACTATTTTTACAAGCTTTTTGGTTATGACAAGAAGGAATATGAAAAAATGTTTGGTGAATCATTAATTCCCATGATTTATGAAAAGGATCTGGCACTGGTGGTGAACAGCATAACCAATCTTGTGGAAGACCACGAGATTGATATCACTTTCCGCATCAAGCATAAAACGGAACCCTTCCGCTGGGTAAATTTGATTGCAGCCACTGATGTTCCCATTCCATATAATGATTTAATGGAGCATGCTGATGCCGCCGTATACCAGGCAAAACTCAATGGCAAAAACGGCTATGTTTTATATAATGACAGCCTTGAGCGTTCGGAATATCACAATGAGCGGAAGGACAATACCAGCAATTACAATGCTGTAATCATCAGTAATTCCATTCGTATACTAAGTGAAAATACGGATACCACTTCCTGTATCCAGAAAGCCCTCAATTATATCGGCAGTACCATGAACATTGACCGCATTGCACTCTGGGAATATCAGTATGACCGTAATTTTTTGAATAAAACCTTTGAATGGCAGTCTGCCAGTTATCCATATGCCGATGGCAATACAGAAAACCTCAGTTCCATTCAATGGGAAGAGGTGGACACGCTGTCCATTACCGGAACCTACCATACTGCAAATGCAAAAGCCATCAAACTAAACAATTTTGGAAAAGGAACCTTTGCCGGCGTTAACGAATTTATCCAAAGTAAATTCACCTATGCGGGTTCTACCATCGGCTACATCGGTTACTTCAACTACTCCGATGATGAGGTATGGTCTACCGAAACCATAGAAACCTATAACCTGTTCACAAAGGCGCTCAACGGATATATCCAACGAAAATACTTAGAAGAACATTCCTGAATTTTTGCCTCAGGCAGTCTCTTCAAACTGGGAATTATACAGCTCTGCATAGAAGCCTCCCTTACGCATCAGTTCCTCATGATTGCCCTGCTCAATGATATCGCCTTCCTTCATGACAAGAATCAAATCTGCGTCACGGATTGTAGAAAGTCGGTGTGCAATAATAAAACTGGTCCGACCCTTCATCAGGTTATCCATAGCTTTTTGGATTCGGACTTCTGTTCTGGTATCCACAGAAGAGGTTGCCTCATCCAGAATCAGAAGCTTTTTATTGGCAAGAATGGCTCTTGCTATGGTAAGAAGCTGTTTCTGTCCCTGAGACACATTGGTTGCCTCCTCATTTAATTCCATCTCATAGCCCTCAGGCAGGGTCTGGATAAAATGATGTGCATGCGCCGCCCTCGCAGCTGCAATAACCTCCTCATCCGTGGCGTCCAGACGTCCATATCGGATATTTTCCATAATGGTGCCCTTAAAGAGCCATGTATCCTGCAACACCATTCCAAAGGAGTTCCGGATTTCACTCTTATCAAACTCCTTCACATTAATATCATCTATAAAAATATCACCGGAATTCAAATCATAAAACCGCATTAGTAATTTCACAAGGGTTGTTTTTCCCGCCCCGGTAGGACCTACAATGGCAATCTTCTGTCCTTCTTTTACCCTGGCAGAAAAATCCTTTAAGATAATCTTGTCTGGATAATAGCCAAAGCATACATGGGAAAATGTGATGTTTCCTTTTATATCCCCAATATTCTTATCCGTATGCTTAGCAGCTTCCATAACCTCTTCTTCCTCATCCAAAAAAGTAAAGACTCTCTCTGCGGCTGCCATCGTAGACTGCATCATATTGGAAACCTGCGCTACCTGCTGGATAGGCTGTGTAAACTGCTTTACATACTGGATAAAGGACTGAATATATCCAACCTCAATTGTACCTTTAATACTCAGATATCCTCCTAAAATTACAACTCCCACATAGCCGAGATTCCCCACAAAAGCCATTACCGGCTGTGCCAGACCGGAAATAAACTGGGATTTCCATGCGGAATTATACAACTGGTCATTTGTCTGGTTAAACTCATCCAGCACCATTTCTTCTCTGGTAAAAAGCTTTACAACATTATGTCCACCAAAATTTTCCTCAATCTGCCCATTTACATCACCTAGATAATTTTGCTGTGCCACGAAATACTTCTGGGAATGCTTAACAATTAACATAATCCCCACTGCTGATAACGGTAACAACAGCAATGCAACCAACGTCATTAACGGCGAAATGCTAAGCATCATAATCAATATACCAATCAAGGTAGCTACCGAGGAAATCAGCTGGGTAACCGACTGGTTCAGACCCTGGGTCAGTGTATCCACATCATTGGTAATTCGGGACAAAACATCTCCGATACTGTGTTTGTCGTAATAATTCATCGGCAGGCGGTTGATTTTTTCAGAAATTTCCTTTCTCATCTGGAATGCGATTTTTTGTACAATCCCACTCATAACAAAGCCCTGTACATATCCCATCAGCATGGATGCAAGATAAATACCAACAAGCAGCAGCACAATCTGCCCGATTTTCGTAAAATCAATGCCATTTCCACCCTGCAGCTTACTTACCAGACCGTTAAAAATCTCCGTGGTGGCTTTACCAAGCACCTTTGGTCCCACAATACTAAATACAGTAGAACCAATTGTAAAAATAGCAACCACAATCAAAGCTGCATGATATTTGGAAATATAGGAAACCAGTTTTTTCAAGGTTCCCTTAAAGTCCTTTGCCTTTTCTGCCGGAGTGCCTATTCCATGACCCGGTCCTCTCCGTCTCGTCTGTCTTTTTGTCTTAAATCTTTCATCTGCCATACAAGCACCCCATTCCTAATATAGAAATTATATGTTCCGTTAACTTCATAATCTTCTCACCTCATTGAGTCCAAATCATTCTGGGACAGCTGTGAAGCTGCAATCTGCTGGTAAACCTCATTATTTGCCATCAGCTCCTCATGGGTACCCTGGCCTACTATTTCACCATCCTCCAGCACCAGTATTTTATCTGCGTGTAAGATGGTACTGATTCTCTGGGCAACAATAATCACTGTGGAATTTTTCACTTTATCCTTTAATGCTCTTCTGAGTGCCACATCCGTCTTATAATCAAGCGCAGAGAAGCTGTCATCAAAAACATAAATTTTAGGCTTCTTTGCGATAGCTCTCGCAATGGCAAGACGCTGCTTCTGTCCGCCAGACACATTATTACCGCCTTGGGCAACCTCAGATTCATATTTCTTTGGTTTTTCATCAATAAATTCTACTGCCTGGGCAATGGCTGCCGCCTCCCTGACCGCATCCTCTGTGGCATCCACATTGCCAAACCGGATATTGGATGCAATCGTACCGGAAAACAAAATTCCCTTTTGCGGAACAAAGCCAATCATTTTTCGCAGCTCCTTCATACGCATATCCCGGATATCCACATCATCAATTGTAATACTGCCCTCCGATACATCAAATAACCGCGGAATCAGGTTTACCAGTGTAGATTTACCACAGCCCGTGCTTCCAATAATCGCCGTAGTCTCTCCCGCCCGGGCAGTAAAACTTAAATTCTTTAAGGCATACTCCTTTGCATTCGGATACCCAAAGGACACATTGGAAAATGTTACATTGCCCTTACAGTCTGACGAAAGCCGTTTTGTCTCTTCCTTATCCACAATCAGGGTTTCTGAATTAAGCACCTCATCAATACGGTCTGCTGCCACAGCTGCTCTCGGAAGCATAATGGACACCATGGAAATCATCAGAAAACTCATAACAATATACATGGCATAGGTTAAAAACGCCATCATTTCTCCCACCTGAATAGCCCCCATATCAATCTTATGTGAACCCACCCAGACTATCAGAACACTGATACCATTCATGACAAACATCATGGTTGGCATCATAAGTGCCATGGTTCTGGAGGTAAACAACTGCGTTTTCATCAGCCTTGTACTAGCATCATCAAAGCGTTTTTCTTCATACTTCTCTCTTCCAAATGCCCGTATTACGGAAAGTCCTGTTAAAATTTCCCTGGACACCAGATTCAGTCCATCCACTAATTTCTGCATAATCTGGAATTTCGGCATGGCAACTATCATCAATACAATAATAATCATAAATACTGCCAGCACTGCCAGCACAATTATCCAAACCATGGAGGTGGTGGTATTCATTACCTTAAAAATTGCACCGATTCCCATAATCGGTGCAAATAATACGATACGGAATACCATGGTCAAAACCATCTGAATCTGCTGCACATCATTTGTACAGCGCGTAATCAGTGATGAAGTGGAAAACTGGTTCATCTCTGCATTGGAAAATCCCACAACCTTATGAAACAGTCTGCCTCTGACATCCTTGGCGGTATATGCAGCAAGCCTTGAGGAGAGTAAGCCCACCAATATGCTCACCAGCATTATCAGCACTGCAAATCCCAGCATCCTTAACCCCATGCTCTTCAAATAATCCATCTGATAATCATCCATATCGATTCCGATATGCTTATACTCTGCTGTCACAAATTGAATTCCCATAGCTTCTGCCATATAATCCGGATATTCCTCCATTTTCTCCCAGAAAGTGGAAATTAGCTGTGCCCATTGCTCCTGGGGCATCCCTTTTATAACCTGGAGAATATCCATATCCTGTATTGCTCCTGTTGTTCCACCTATTGCTGCAAACATCTGCTGCTGTACTGCCTGCGCCTCTTCACTGTCTGCTGTAAACAGATACAGCATCAGTTCCGGAACCAGCATACTATCCTCTAAATTCTCATATTCCTGCTCTTCAAGACTTTTCAGATTCACCTCATAGACATCTTTATTCTTCCTATAGGCGTTTTCTACCACAGACAATTCTTCCTCTGTCAGAAATAATGTAAGCCTTTCAAATGTATCCTCCGATATTTTTTCCGGAATCGGATACTCTACTCCCTTATTCTGAATGCCTACATCCACAATATCAGAAGTATACCCCGGCAATGTCAGTTCACAATATACCTGCACAAATAACAGTGCCAGAATGACCAACATAATATACCAGAGCTGTTTTGCATATTTCAGTACCTTAAACATTTTAGCTGCCCCTTTCTGTATACGTCTCACAAGTAAGAGATACTTACTTTTTATAGCTATCTTTCATCGCTGCTCTCCTGCTGTTCATTCACCACCTCATCCATAATCTCAAATGCCCGGTTCGCCAGCACCAGCAGCTGTTTCATATCTTCCCTGCCCATACGCTTCACCAGTTCCTCAATCCATGCACGCTTCTTTGCCTTAGCCTGTTCACAGATAACCTTTCCCTTCTCTGTTAATGTAATATACACGTTTCTTCGGTCAGTTTTGGAAGCATGCCTCTCAATCAGTCCTTTCTTTTCCAATATACTGACTTTTTTAGAAGCTGCTGACATAGACATATCGGTTGCCCTGATAATCTCTCCAAGAGTAACTCCCTGCTCTTCCTTCTTCCCACTCACCAGCTCTTTTCCATTAGAAGAATTTTCTGTTCCCAATTTCTCACCCGAAAGAAGTCTTCCGTTTTTGGTATCCAGCATGGCAGAAATACTAATCAACATAAAAAATTCAACATTGGCTAACTCTCCATCTCCTCTGAATTTAAGCTTTGCCTGATGAAACCTGTGTAATATTTTGTATACCTCTCTCGCTAATTCATTCATCCTATCAATCCCCATTCATTAAACTCTATAAAGCTGCCTCATTTGCATTTAGCAAATAGTTTCCTTAGGCAAGTATTTATTATATGCAAATGAGAAATTTTGTCAACACATATATGGTACTTATTTTTTGAAGAAAGTGTGAACTTTCGTATTTCAAAGCTTTTTCCAATCTAATCAAAATCTTCACCTACAGAACCTGCCACCGGAAGCTTCTTCCGGATGCATGGCAACTCAAAAAAGTTCACTGGACCTTTTTCTCATATGCTTGGCAACAAAAAAACAGAATTTATATAAAAGCAGGCATACGCCTATCTTTATATAAATTCTGACTTTCCCATATCATATAATCTTTTATCTTCACTTATAGATAACTTTCTTTTTATTCTTCTTTTCTTTGTAAAGGTCCGTATCGGCTGCATTCAAAATATGGTCAAGATTGGAATTCTCTTCAATCACAAACTCACAGGTTCCTACACTCATATTGACATAATATGGCTTATCATTTTCATTCATTTTCTCAAGAATACCATGAATGCGCTCCTTCAATGTCTTTTCAAAATTATCATGGCTGACAATGGCAAAGGCGGCAAACTCATCCCCACCCATTCTTGCCACTACATCCGACTGGCGGAAAGCCCCCGTAAGGGCACGGGCAATGGTTTTCAAAGAATAGTCTCCCTCATCATGGCCAAACTCATCATTGACAATCTTTAGATTATCCATATCTGCATAAACTGCAATCGCTTTCTTGCCATAATTATTCTTATCATCCATAATCTTTTTAACCGTGTCAAGAAAACCTCTTCTGTTTGCAATCCCAGTTAATGGATCCTGATGACTCATGGCATCCAGTACCCTATTGTTCTCTTCCATTTTAGCAAGATTTTTCTCTAACTCCTGCTTAATTGCATTCTGTTTTTTCATAATCTCTATTACTTCAATGGAAACACTGACCTGACAGGCAATCTGGGATGCATACCGAAAATCATCCAACCCTGATTCCGTCAGCATAATACCATACTGCTCCTCACCGGAAAACAATGGCATAACCAGCATATCACAGCGGCGGTCTTTCGGCATAATCTCGGAAGAGAAGACAGATTGCAACGGAAGCTCCCTCTGTTTGCCGTCAAACAGGTGAACCTCCTCTTTGTCATGATACGCCTTTATATATAAGGTATCTGGCTGCTTCCATTTATCCCCACTGGTATGTGTAAAGGCTTTTCCATAAGTAAAAATATAACCTGATGCAAAATCCATGCTTTGAAATTTACTAATGACAGAAGCATATTTTTTCTGCTCCGAAGAAGAAAACTGCAGCATATCTCTGGTTATATTGGTGAGAACAATTTCAAAAATCTTTACCTTCTCATCAGACACCATTTTCTGTTTGGTAACAGCAGTTAAAAGCTTCTGATTTGCAACTGACATTCTCTCCAACAGGCGCAGACGCTCTGCCTCAGACTTTATCTGTTCACTTACATAACCATATAGCATGTAATTCACAGAAAAGAACATATTCAAATCAATATATTCGTCCTTATAAACCTTGCTGAATTTGATATATTCTCTGGTAAATTCCGCTTCATCCAACTGTAATATGCCATTTTCATCCACAAGATGAAAATAATACTCAAAATATTCATCCAACAGCTTTTTCATAAGCAGAGTCTGGCTGTTTTCAAAAAAGTTGTTAAAGTATCTGCTAAATGTGTCATTTGACAGCCATTTCACAAAAGCATCATCATACTGCCCAACTTCACGAACCTGCTCCTGCTGAGAGTCCTGTAAATCATTACAGCCACAGGAATCTCTGACAATCAGCCGGGATTTTACATACTTATGGACATCCTTTCCAGCAATAATATTCCGGCACTCCAAAACTGCCAGATATGCCATTTCCTTCGTATCCGCCTTAACACTGGTGAGATGGGGCTCTAATAACATTGCTGTAGGACTGTCGTCAAAGCCCGTTATATAAATGTCCTTTCCAGGCTCAAGGTTCATCTTTCGCATAGCATTATATGCACCGGATGCCATCTGGTCATTGGCACAGACAATTGCTTCCATATCCGGATGTCTTGTAATCAGCTCTTCTACAACCTGTTCTGAAAACTGGGAAAAATTGCCATATACAATCCAGTCCTCAGAAGCCTCAAGACCTTTGCTATGCATGGTTTCCTTAAAAACCTCTAACCGCTCAACAGCATCTAAACTGGTCATGGGACCACTGACAAAGCCTATTTTTGTACAGTGATGGCAATCTATCAGATGACAGATAGCCTGATTAAGCCCTGCCTTATTATCCACTAAAATACTCGAATATCCCTCTTCTTCACCTGCCAGTAAAATTACCGGAATATCCCCCAGCTGCTCTAAAAATTCTTTCTTACGCTTTGCATCTAAAAAAGAGGTGATTGTACCATATTCAATTATAATTGCATCAATTGATTGGGAATCTACACACGAAAATAAGGTATTATATTGATACCGGTAGCAATTTGCATCCGTATCATCATACCTGGCATCAATAATACCTGCTGGCAGAATAAAGAGATTCGCATCTATTTCTTTTGCCCCCATTAATGCTCCCTCACACACAGCATAGGAAAATTCATTCTCAATCATAGCAACAAACAATGCAATATTCTTTCGTTTTTTCATTGTTTCCATCTCCAACCAGTTACGCTATCCCCATTTCCTTGTATCCATTCCAACACAATCTATAATCACACTTATTATATAATATTATACTGATAAAACCAAGTGAATTTTTATTTAGTCAGTCAAAAAAAACCTGCATTATCAAAAACAGGATAACACAGGTCTTTTTCATATATATCACCATGAAAATTTGTCAGGAACCGTCACGAATCTCAAAATTCTGTATCATTTGCCGGATAATAGGATATAATACTTCCTTCAGCTCTGGCAGTTCTATCGGCTGCTTGTAAAGAATCACATTATAGGCTGTAGAATTGACAAGCTCCACAATCATAAAAATCAGCACCTCCGGGTTGCGGAATTTCTTATCAGCCTCCTTAAACAGCTCCTCTACGAAATCCTCTGCATTTAACCCTTTATCAACAGACATACCGGCAATTGCATGCCGGAATATCCCCCAGCTCAGGTTCTTGGAAATAAAACGCAGCAACACCTTATTTTCACTGAGCTGGTTTAAAATATTATCCACCATAAAGATAATCTTTTCCTTAAATTCCGTTCTATCACTCTGCCGCAAAGCAATCTGCGCCTTCTCAAAAATCTGCGCTGCCTTTTTCCGGACCAGATAATCCCGGACCTCATACTTATCCTTAAAATACAGATAAAAGGTTCCCTTTGCAAGCTCCGCTTTTTTCATAATGTCTGAAATGGAGGTATCATTGATTCCCTTCTGGATAAACAATGCAAATGCAGAATTTACAATTGCATCTTTTTTCCGTCTTTTATTATCTTCTAATTTACCCATATCACTACCCCCTTCTTCCAAAATATAGCATATCCGGAATGATTTTGTCCATCCGAAAATCAATCCTTGTCAGTTGAAATCTCCTCTGTCTGGAAGATGAATTTCACCTTTCCCTCCATACCGTCAGCAATACCGGAAAAGGTCTTATAATCATCCGCACCTGCCGTCAAGGACTGAAACCGTTCCATTACAGTCTTGATATTATCATTGTATTCCTTCTGCAGTTTACCTGTACCCTCATCCTTAAACCGGTTCATACCGTCTAATAAATCAACGGAGCCGCTCTGCAGTTTGTTTACACCGTCACTGACATCACCGGTTGCCCCATTTAATTTATTGGCGCCTTTGCTCAGGGTATCAGCACCCTTGGAAAGCTGTTTTGCTGAGGAGGTAAGTGTTTTTGTGCTCTGGCTTAAGGTATTGATTCCCGTTGTCAGGTCGCCTCCCTTTGCTGCTAAGTCACTGGCACCCTTCAGCAATTCCGCATTATTTTTACTTAATTCTTTCACTCCTGCATATAATGCCGGAACTCCCTCTTTCCCATCATTTAATTTCCGGATACCTGCATCAAACTGGCTGGATGCACTTGTCAGTGCTCCTCCTGAGGTTATCAGATAATCCAATGTGTTGGAATCCGGAATGCTGACACTGCCTAAGGTCTCCTGCATTTGCGCATTCGTTCCCACAATAATCTGTCTTGCCTTTTCCACTGCGGCATTTTCGTTTTCTACATCACTGAGCAGCTGTTTTAACTCTTTCTTTACGCCGGCATCCAAATCACTGCCATCAATTGCACTTTCCAGTGCCGATTTATCCGATACTGTCACCTTTGCATTTCCCAATACTTCTGCGGCCTTTCCATAACTTGTAAGCGCTGTTCCTACATTAGACAGCTTACCACTTACATTTTTTACTCCATTTGCCAGGTCATTCACTCCGCCCACATAAGAGGTCAGCTTACCGGAAAATTCGCTGTACTGAGACAATGCTCCAGCTGAATTATACAATTTTGTTACGCCCTCGTCTATCTGCTTTTCTCCATTTACATAGGCGGTGACCCCGCTTGCCAAAGACTTGGTTCCCTCCACATACTGACTCGCTCCCTTTGTCAGGGATGTCACTCCACTGGTATACTGGCTCACCCCCTTTGAAAGCTTTCCGGCACCTGTTGACAAATCAGAAGCGCCCTTTTTAACCGTTCCTACACCATTTGCATAGGTTTTAAAATTATCCTTCAGGGCAGCCAGCCCGTCAGACAGGTCAGAAGAACCGGAAATCAGTTCATCTGTTGCATCTGCCAAATCATTAATTGCATCCTCCACATCATTTATATCGCTGTCATCGTCAAATTCGATATCTGAAAATTCATCCGAGGCTGCCACCGTATAGATGGAACCCATAGAGAAATCCGTCACATCAGCTGTTACTGTCACGGTATCCCCCAGCTTTTCATTCATTTCCTCCTTTAAATCACCGGATAAATCCAGACTGTCAGCCAGACCCGGCATTCCATATACAAGCAAAATCTGGTTAGAGCCCTCTGATATGATTTTGCCTTGGCTCACTGTTACATTGGAGAAATTATCCACCGGAAGGATGACTGCAGATGCCATTAAAAATGGTGTGTTAAGTTCAATTTTTTTGCCGTCAATTTCATCCTCATAGGATGCTTTGTTTTCATACTGGATTGTAATGGTGACCTTTCCACTTTTTCCTGCCATATCAGCAGCCTTCATCACTTTGCCGTTCAGCTTATAGCCAATTTTAACCCCCACCGGCAGTTCTTCATCGGATTTTCCCTGGTAATAAATATCCGCATTATCTGCCTGCCAAGTAAGCTTTCCGTCACTGTCCTGTGTAAAGGTCTCATCCCCCTTTACATTTTTAATATCCGTAAGATTTGACACGTCGGAAATATCCTCATTTCCCGTCACATTTTTCAGCCAGTCAGAAACTGTGATGTCCATAACGGAACCATCTGCTTTTTGATTGACATAGACAGTTTCTTCCTTTTCAACATTTTCTGCCGCACAGGAAACAGTTCCCATGCCGGATGTCAAACCTAAAATCATTGCTGCACTTAATGTCACTGCACATGTTTTTTTCAAATATTTCATAACAAATTCCTCCTTAATTATTTTCCTTTTTTCCAATTCCCACATGTCTCAAATCCCATGTTGTCTTACAGATAACCGGGTCAAAAATCCAGAGCATGGCAGGTAAAATACAAACTACAACAATTACGCTGATAATGGTTCCCCTTGCCAGCAGTGTACAAATCGAGCCAATCATATCAATACTTGAATATACGGTAATACCGAAGGTTGCTGCAAACAGACAGGAGCCACTGATAATAATTGATTTAATGGATGCCTTATGTGCAATGGACACGGCTTCCTTTTTCCCTGCACCAGTTAACCGTTCTTTATAGTAACGGTTAGTCATAAGAATCGCATAATCCACCGTTGCACCCAATTGAATACTGCCGATAACAATACTTGCTACAAACACAAGAGATGTATTGGTGTAATACGGAACCGCCATATTAATGCAGATTGCAAATTCAATTACCGCAACCAGAATAACCGGTAAAGAAATAGATTTAAAGGTTATCATAATAATAAGGAAAATCGCTATAATGGAGAGATAGTTGACGTTCCTCAAATCCACATTCGTCACATCCATCAAATCCTTTGTAAGCGGTGCCTCACCGATTATCATAGACGTTCCATCTACACTCTTTACAATGTCATTCAATTCATCAATCTGCTTATTTACCTCATCCGATGCAGTCTTATAATTGGAGCATATAAACATCAGCTCGTATTCGTCACTGGACAGCTTTTCCTTAAATTCCTTTGGAATCATGGACTCCGGCACGCTGGCTCCTAAAAATGAGTTCATGCCAACCACCCATTTAACGCCATCTACTGTTTCCATATCCTTTATTACGTCTGTTTTTGTTTTAGAATCCATTTCAGAAGGCAGCATGGCAATATGCATGACGCTCATATCAAACTCATCTTCTAATTTTCGATTTGCAACAGAGGACAAAATATCCTCTGGCAGTCCTCTATCCAGATTATAAAATATGGATACGTGATTATTGCCATAGGCAGCTGGAACCATGCCGACCACAAAGATTACTATAGCAATCCATCTATATTTGATTATAAAGTCTGACAGCTTATGAAACTGAGGAAGCAGTTCTTTATGAGACCACTTTTCAATCCATTTATCACATACAAGAATCAGACATGGCAACAGGGTGACACATACAATCACACCCATCACAACACCCTTTGCCATTACAATACCCAAATCCCTGCCTAGGGCAAAGGTCATGGCACAAAGTGCCAAAAAACCGGCAATCGTGGTAACAGAGCTACCACATACAGAACGGAAGGTATTGGAAATCGCATGTGCCATTGCCCGCCCCTTATCCTCAGGAAACCGCTCCTTATTCGCCCGGTAGCTCTCCAAAAGGAAGATGGAGTAGTCCATCGTAACCCCCAGCTGAAGAACTGCTGTCAAAGCCGTTGTAATATAACTGGTCTCTCCCAGAAAATAATTGCTTCCCATATTGTAGAGAACCGCAATGCCAATACCCATTAAGAAAATAAATGGTGTGGCAAAGGAATCCATTGTCAGCATTAGGACAATCCATACAAACACCACAGCAATTACCACATAGATTGGTATCTCACTAAGCGCCAAATCCTTTATATCCGTTACCAGACCTGTCATGCCGGAAATGAAGCACTGTTCTCCTACCAGCTTCCTTAAATCAGTAACTGCCTGCATGGAATTATCAGCTGAAGTTGTATCATCAAACAGAACAATCAACATGGTGGCATCCCCATTAAACAACAGCTCCTGAATATCCTTTGGCAGCATTTCTGTTGGAACGGAAATGTCCATTATACTGTCATACCAGATAACCTCACTTACATGAGAAACCCCGGAAATTTTTTCCTTCAGGGCACTGACATCCTTCATGTCCATATCCTCCACAATTACCATTGAGAAAGCGCCCATTCCAAATTCATCCACCATAATGTCCTGCCCCGATACCGTTTCCAGAGTATCCGGAAGATAACTCAGTAAATCGTAATTTGTTCTGGTCTTTATCATTCCTATGAAGGAAGGAATAAGCAACAGAACACTTAAGATAATGATGAGTGCTTTATGCTTTGTAATCCACTTTCCTATCGCAATCACATTTATCTCTCCTTTCGATTTATGACCGTTGGTCATTTTTATAATAAGGACTATACTACAAAAATGACCAACGGTCAATACTTTCCAGAAAATTTATATATAATTTCATATTTTACCTGCAATTCCGTTCAAAATTGCTACATTTTAGACAAAAAAAGAGAACCGCAAATGCGGTTCTCCCAACACCGGACAATGTTATCTAATTTTTGTAAAAACCATTAAATTCATCAAAAAACTCTTCAGGTGAAATCTGTTCTTCCGTACCCGCATTGTTCTCTTTCTGGCTACTGCCATCTGAATCCGGCATATCTCTTTTGGCTCCCAAAGTTACCTTAAGAGTTACCTCCTCGTATTCTCCTTTTTCATTATTACGCTGTACCACCATTTCAATTTCTTCGCCAGCCTTCTTATTGGAAAGGATGTTCTGCAAGGTCTCCATACTGCCCACATTGCGGTTTGCAAATTTTGTAATAATATCTCCTGCCTTCAGACCACATTCATCTGCCGGTGAGCCTTCTACAATCTTTACCACATACACGCCCTCTGGCATATTAAGATCCTGTGCATATTCCTCTGTAATATCCTTACCCTGGATACCAAGATAGCCCTGCTCGCTTTCCTCAATTACCTCCTGATTCATCAGGTCATTGATAATCGGAATTGCAGAGGAAATTGGAATTGCATAGCCCATACCTTCTACCGTACTGTCCACATACTTAACTGTATTGATACCGATAACTTCACCGCTTGCATTTAACAGGGCTCCGCCACTGTTACCCGGATTAATCGCTGCATCTGTCTGTATCAGCTGCATACTTACATCATCCATATCCACCTCACGGTTCAAAGCACTGATATATCCAACCGTCACAGATTGTCCATATCCCAGCGCATTACCGATTGCGATGGCAGGCTCTCCTACCCGCAGGTTATCGGAAGAGCCTAACGCTGCAACCTTTATCTTTTTCAGTGTATCGGCTTCCATATTCTTTGTACTTACCTCTAAAACCGCTAAATCTGCAGAAGAATCTGCTCCTTTTACGGTTGCCGCTGCGGCAGTATCATCACAAAAGGCTACCGTTATCTCATTTGCACCTTCAATTACATGATTGTTGGTAACAATCAGAATAGAATCATCGCTTTGTCCAATAATAATACCAGAACCGGAACTGCTAACCTCCTGTTCATATGACTGGAACCATGAACGAACTGTTTGAACAGAAGTGTTGGAAATGGATACGATGGATGGCATAACATTCTCTGCCACATCTGCCACACCTGCTGCTTCCTGTTTTACCCCTGAATCTGAGGTTGTAACGGTTGCAACCTCTGTTTCTTTATTATTCACGCCGAGAACTTTATTGCCTATTGCATTTACTCCCACCATGACTCCGCCTGCAACCAGTCCAAATACCGCAGCAGAAGCAATCAGCAAACCAACTTTTTTTGCCCTGCCACTGGATGGCTTCTTCGCTTTTTTTCTCTTTTCTTTCTTTCTCGGTGGCTCCTGTGCTGCAAAATCATTGCCTGTGTAGATTCCCTGCCCATACACGCTGCCCTGGCTATAGGGATTACTGCTCTGGTCGTTGGCAGTATCACGGGTACTCTGGGTATCCGCCGCTCTTCCAGACACATCTTCTCTTCCAAAAGGACTCTCGTTTCTTCCATAATGATAGGTAGAACCAGATTCCTGATTCATATTATTGTTTTCATTTTCCATACTCAAAACCTGCCTTTCCATTTTGCCAAACATTGAGACAACATTCATTGTCTTCTTATATTTGCTATCCTATCAAGGTTTTGTGACTAAATTGTGATAGCAATGTTTTTAATTTGTGACAATAACACCGGTGTACAGACTATGAATTAATAATCTTCCTCTATTACCTGAAAATCCAGATAGTCAAAATCTATGTCCTCTATAAAACTATCCTTTGTAAATTTTGTCCGGGCATGTCTGATAAAGTCATCTTTATTGGTTTCAAGCCAGATTGGCTTTGCCAGATCAAACTCATAACACATTTCATCCAGTGCCTGATAAACCTTTTTTGTACGGGAAAGCGTATAATCATCAATTTCCACCACCATGTCTCTGACCAGTCTGTTGTTTTTCATAATTTTTCCCCAGATTCGAAACATATTCCACTCCATTCCATACGAAAAGAGGAACTGAATTTCTGTATCCGCTGCGCTGACAAAACTACAGTCCCTCTTTCATTATTTTTATATCAAAATGCTGTACTTCAAGCTGGTATCAAAGCTTTTCGCCCCAGTCATCATCATACTCCTCTGATGACTTCTCTTCATTTTTCATTAGATTTTCCGGACTTGGTGGGGTAAACCCTCCTGCTTCTGCTGCAAGCTCCTCCGGACTTGGCGGAGTGAAGCCCCCTGCTTCCGCTGCAAGGTTTTCCGGACTTGGTGGAGTGAAGCCCCCTGCTTCTGTTGCAAGGCTTTCCGGACTTGGCGGAGTAAACCCTCCTGCTTCCGCTGCAAGACCCTCTGGACTTGGTGGAGTAAACCCTCCTGCTTCCGGACCTTCTGGATTGGAAGATGTAAAGCTCTCTGCCATCGCCGGCTGCTCAACAGCTGCTGCATTTTCCATGCCCTCCATCTGTTTTAAGCTTCCAATTATTTCAGCAATCTCATTCAGTTCGCCAATAACATCCCCTAAGTCTTCCAGATTACACTCACTAAGGTCTGCTGAAGACTGGGCATTAGCTGCAATTTCTTCATTTGCCGCCTGCTGGTTTGCAAGACTGTCTATAATTACATTATTACTTTCATGCAGATTGTTACTCAAAGAATCCAGACTCATCATGTTGTTATGCAGTGTTTCAACCACACCGGTTATGCTCCGGAAAGCACCCGTCACTTCGTTAATATACTCTGCCTGTGCTTCAGATGCCTGCACGGAATTCATAACCAAAGCAGAAGTCTGGTCTGCCAGCTTCGTAACACCCTGCAGCAAATCTGTAATCTTGTCAATCGACTGCTTTGTATTATCTGCCAGCTTACGAATCTCATCTGCCACAACAGAAAAACCTCTGCCGGCTTCTCCTGCCCTGGCCGCTTCAATGGACGCATTCAACGCCAGCAAATTCGTCTGGGATGAAACCTGGTATATAATCTGGGTTATCTCCTCCGCAGAACTAATCTTTTCCTGCAATTCCTGTGCTACCTCTGTTACATTCTGGTTTGTAACCGCTATATCGTCAGACTTCTCTTTCAGATGCTCCACCAGCTTGCCGCCCGCTTCCGTCGCAGCAACTGCTTCATTAGCAGACTCTAATGTATGATCCTTCACCTGAATTAAATGGTCAATGATTTCCTGAATCTGTGCCGTCATATCTGTCTGACTTTCCATATTATGGACTGTCTCTGTAACACCCTGAGAAATGGCATCTACACTTCTCGCCACCTCATCCGTTGCATCATGAAAATTGTCTAACTTAGACTGAAGCAGTTCAATATGCTGGTTTCCTTTCTCCACCACATCCACCATATTCTGGGTAATCTCTTCCTGGTACATCAGGTGATACTTAATCTCCTGCTGGTCTGTCTCCTGAGTGCGTACCACACTGTCGGCAGTCAGATACAGACAAAGCGCCATGATAGCAAATAAAATGAATGCCACCAGCCAGGCACCACCCATAGCGGAATCTTTTGCGACAAAAAGCATGATTGTCTTAATCACCATTATAATCTCTGTAAATCCTGCGCAAAATGCACTGTAAACAGTATCCAGATACAATAACGTAATTACTAATAAGACACAAAACGGCAACATATTATAGATATTATCGTGGTTAAATACAGAAATAGCAGATACCGCAATATATGCCCCTCCTATAATATACCGGACCACCTCACTATCTGACATCCGTATATACATAACCACACAGCCCGCTGCCAACACAACACAAAGAACAATCTGTACAATCATCCACGCCCTGCTTTTTAGATAACCATTACTCACGATTGTTATAAGCATACGGACAACAGACAACGCAATTACCATTTTTAATGCTGTTTCATTCTTCCTTCTTAGCCTTACTGTATTTTCCATATCGCACCTCATTATCCTGTTATTTTTAAGAAATATATCTAATTATAGCATAGACTTCAGAAAGAATCTAGTAATAATTACTAAACTTCCACATTCCTCTTAAATCCCACATAAGTTACGATAAAATAGACCAGATAAATCCCAAAAAATAACACGATACTTTTTAGGAAAAAGCTTCCCATAAATGCCGGCACTCCTGTTGAAATTACAAACAGTCTGCTGACAAACAGAACCATTTTCCCGCTAATCACAATTGCCAGTATAGCCGGGCAAAGATAATAAGCCATTAACTGTTTTAGAATCAACTGATGAATCTCACTGCTCTTAAGACCCAGTTTTGCGAGCACATCATACCGGAATCTGTATTTGGCAGAATCGCTCAACTGCTGTACCGACAACACAGTTACCGCCACACTGACAAAAACCAGTCCGATATAAAACAATGGTATGATAATAGAAGCCAGCGTATATTTTACCTCAGGAATCAGATTGTCCCTTACCATGCTCACCGCCACATAAACAATAATATTATCAGAGCCACAGCGGATATCTTCCTCCACTGGATCATCCATTTGCTCACCATACACATCATCACTCTCTTCCTCCATGGGGTCCCCCAGCTTCCGCTGCAAATCTACCGGAATTTCTCCTTCCATATCTGCAACCAGTTCCATGTAAAAAGGTGTCATCCGCTCCAAAACCGCATCCGGCACTACAATTACATAATCCGCACCGTTATGCCCATCCTGGGAAAAAGAATCGGAAACAATCCCTGCAAAAGAGAGCAGACTTTTTCCTGATGCACCTGCAATCTGCAAATCTTTTCCAATTTCCAGCACCTCATCGTATAATCTGGATTTAATCTGAACCAGATATTCATCATGATTCATGGTTACTTCCTTATACCCCAGCATTTTCCGCAAATAATTATAATCCGACACCCCCATATAGGTGTCATACTGATAATACACATTTTCATTTTTTAAAAAAGCTTCAATCTCCGGCATATTGGGACTTCCATCCGCATTGCGGTACATTGTTCCCCATGCATTTAAATGGGTCAGCATCCAGGTATTGACCTGATTATCCCCATCCGTATAAATATAATAGGAATAATACTCTGATGGTGTCCCGCTCTCATCAATGACCGCCCTCTCATCCGCAAAATCATCTTTTATATTATTGCTGTATATCTGGACATCAAAGGGAAATTTGTCCTCTAAGACTGTATTTTCATACTCACTAAACATCAGAGCATAAGAAGCTCCCATCAAAGCGAGAGTAAATAATGCCGTCAGGGTTCCCATGGTAAACTGCATGGTTCTCACCTTTGAAGCAAACTGCCGGAACAAAAATAAGTTCTGTCTTTTGTAAATCCCTTTTCCTTTTTTCCGTACATAGCAGATAATCCATGCAGAAAGTCCAACATAAAAAAGGTAAATCGTAAGCACCAGTCCAATCAGAAAGAGAATAATCTCTAACGTATTGGAAAGTGATTCAAATGCTGCCCAGAAGAAAAAGAGGAAGAAAATAGAAAGGGGAAAAAGAAGTCTTTTTATCCCTTCATGCTTTTCCTTTATCTCCTCATTCTGCCGCTTTGCATTCATCAACGCATAAATATTCATTTTCTTAAATTTACGCCTGCACCTAAAAAGTGCTATCCCATAACAACCTGCATAACAGAGTGTAGTCATTAAAATCGTTCCTGCATGAAATGCGATATGCAAATGAAATTCCATTCTCACCATGGCATACATAACGGAGAGCAGTACCTGTTGAAACAACACCCCTAAAAGGAGTCCTAAGAAAAAAGCGACGCCACCGAGCAGAATATTTTCCCGGATATAAAGCTTGGAAACCATTTTCTTTTTCATTCCCAAAAGCAGATAAATTCCAAATTCACTGCTCCTTTTTTCCAGCATAAACCGCACCATGTAATTAATCAGCCATGCAACAATCAGCATGATAAACACGGTTGCAAGACCAATCATTACCTCCATAATTCCCTCTACTTCAAAATGAACGGAAAGTCCGTTCTGAAAAATGAGACTGCTGAATGCATACATCAATGCCGTGACCACTGTCATCGTAAGAATATATACCAGATAGTCCTTAACAGACCTCTTCATGTTACGAAAAGCAAGCTTATTCAGCATCAGACAGCTCACCTCCCGTTAAAGACAGTACATCTAAAATCTCCTGTAAGAAAACCTTACGGCTCTTTTCACCTCTCACCAGTTCATGAAAAATCTTCCCATCCTTTAAAAATAAAATCCTCCCACAGTAGCTTGCCGAAAAGGCATCATGGGTTACCATTAAAATGGTTGCCTCCATGCTCTGATTTAGCTTTGTAAACGTTTCTAATAATGTCTGTGCCGCATTGGAATCCAGTGCCCCGGTGGGTTCATCCGCAAGCAGTAATTTAGGATGGTTCACCAATGCCCTGGCACAGGCACACCGCTGTTTTTGTCCTCCCGATACCTGATACGGGAATTTTTCCCTGATATCCGCAATTCCCAGTAATTCCAGAATTTCACTACAATTTTCATTAATTTCCCTTTTTTTTCCCCCTTGCAGGGTCAGTGCCAGAATGATATTTTCCTCAATGGTCAGGGTATCTAAGAGATTGTACTCCTGAAATACAAAGCCCAGATTATCTTTCCTGAATTCGGAAAGTGCATCCTCCGACAATTCTGTAATATCCGTGTCCTCATAATAGATATGTCCGGAAGTCACCGTATCAATCGTTGCCAGCATATTTAACAGGGTGGTCTTTCCTGAACCTGAAGCTCCCATTACACCAATAAACTCTCCTTTTTCTACGTGGAAGCTGACCCTGTCCACTGCCTTTGTCACATTGGATTCATTTCCATAATATTTTTCCACATCACATACCCGGATATAATCTTTCACGCCCATCACTCCTTGCTATCATATATAGTGTGCATTTGCGACCCCCCCTATTTTCAAAGACATAGTTGTGCAAATATAACAAATTTATGTTTGTAGGACACTTGAGAACGTCAGTGGTTAGCGAGGTACTTTCGAGCTTAGCACTGCTACGTTCTCAACTAAGTGCAAACGGTCCGAAAAACATATTTGTTACATTTGTACAACGGTCGGTAATGAAAACAGAGTCTCGCAAACTCCTATATTACTTTATTATATCCTCTTATATTTTCATATAAAAATAGATTAAAGTTATCTTAAGATTTCGTAAGATAACTTCAATCTATTTCTTCTCTGGTTATATAATTACTGATAGGAAACTCCAAAAGCATCCTCGTTCCCTTTCCATATTCCGACCAAGTCCCAATCCCGATTCCCAGCTTGTCACAAAGCTTCCGGCACAAATACAATCCCATGCCAGTGGACCGTTCATGATTTCTTCCGTTACTTCCGGTAAAGCCCTTTTCAAAGATACGGGAAAGCTCCTCTGCCGGAATCCCTGTCCCATTATCTTCAAATACTAAAATCACACCATTCGTTTCTTTCCTTGTATAAATATGGATTACTGGTATTTCCCTTTGATATTTTACACTGTTCTGTATCATCTGGTTCAAAATAAATGCAATCCACTTCCGGTCAGTATACACCTTATCTTCACAATCTACATCAGCACTTACATGATTTTGAATCAGCAGCAGTCGGTTCTTATTCAGCACCTCACAGACTACCTCATCAAGGCTTGTCTCCTGAATCAGATAATCTTTATAGACATTTTCTGAACGAGCATAGTAAAGTGCCATATCCACATAGTTTTCAATCTTTTGATTCTCAAGGACAATCGTATAAAAATCCTCCATTATCCCTTTGCTGTCTTCTGCTGACAGAGAATGCCGCCTGTTTTCACAAAGCAGGGAAATACTCGTGATTGGTGCCTTGATTTCATGTACCCAGCTTTCAATATATTCCCTATAATCCTTCCACTCATCTTCCATCAGCCGTATCCGTTCAATCACGGACTTGTTTGATTTTCGAATCATTTCCCGATATAATCTGTCCTCTAATCGGAAAGAATCCGGCAGCAGTTCCCCTAACAGATATCTCTGATCCACTTTTTCCAGAATCTGTTCCATTTCACGGAAATATTTTCTTCTCTGCAAATAGGTGGCGAGCAGCCAGATAAATAAAAGCATTATCCAGAAAATCAGAATCAGGATAATGTTTGCTTTTCCATAACCTGTCATTGACAAAAATCCCATTGTCACACACATACACACCAGATGAAGAAGCAAAAGCAGACTCTTATCCCTTAAAAAATCCATCATTCTCATATGCGGTACCCAAGCCCTCTCTTTGTTTCAATAAAATCCTGCACACCAATGGAATTTAGCTTCTTACGAATTCCCGTTACATGCACACTCAGTGTATTGTCATCAATAAAAATCTGATTCTCCCACAGATATTCAATCAGATCCATTCTGGCAACGAATTCTCCCGGATGCTGAAACAAAAGATGCAAAATTTTCATTTCATTTTTCGTCAGTTCCACCTTTTGTCCCTGAAAGATCAGACAGCATTTTGAAATATCCAGCTGCACGCCTTTCCTTGTAATCTGAATCGTTTCTTTTACTTCCATACCCTTCGTGCGCTTTAATACGGCTGCAATCCTTGCCAAAAGAATCGGTGTCTGATACGGCTTTGCAATATAGTCATCGCCACCCTTAAGGATTCCATTCAATTCGTCCATGGAATCCGCCCTGCTGGTCAAAAATATGATTGGTATTTCTGTCTCTTCCCGAAGACTCATACAGATATCAAATCCAGAAATTCCCGGCAGATTGACATCCAAAAGCACCAAATCCGGTTTCCCCTCTTTTATCTGGCACACAATATTTTCAAAAGTATCCGGTGCTGTCACCTGATACATCGCATTTTCCAGCAATACTTTTAATTCCCGCCTTATGGTTCCCTCATCTTCTACCACAAATATATGCATTGTCTCTGCTCCTGTTTTTCTACCGAAAAAGCATACCGGATAACTGAATACCGATATGCTTTCCTACTACATCCCATGTGTGTTCAACCTACTCCTGTTCTTCTCTTGCCACAGACAACATCAATTTAATCCGGTTCTCCTGGTTTACCTTGGTTGCACCAGGGTCGTAATCAATGGGCACGATATTTGCCTTAGGATAGATTTCTTTTATCTTGCGAATCATGCCCTTGCCCACGATATGGTTCGGCAGGCATCCAAAAGGCTGGGCACATATTATATTGCCATAGCCTGATTCTGACAGTTCCAGCATCTCCGCAGTTAACAGCCATCCCTCTCCCATTTTATTTCCGAGACCTACCACGCCGGTAATCAATTCCTTAATATGTGCATATTTGGACGGCGGAAGGAAGTCGCTATACTGGGATACCGAGTCATACAGCAGCCGTTCCAGCATTTCACAATATTTCATCAGTGCCTGTACCACCTTTTTCTTCGCCAAGCTGCCGCCATATAAATTAATATCCTCAATCCGGTTGTCAATCTTAAACATCATAAAGCCCATAACTCCCGGAACCATAACCTCGCAGTCCTGTTCCACGAGAAAGTTTTCCAAATCATTGTTTGCCATTGAGGAGTATTTCACATAGATTTCCCCTACAATGCCAACCTTGGTTTTTTCTACTTTATTAAGCGGAATTTTTGCAAAATCCTCCACAATGGCACGCATATTCCGTTCCATTCCCTTCGGGGTATAGCCCTTCCGGTGTCTGAACTGGTTAGAAAGCTCCTTTACCCATTTAGATATAAGGGCATCTGCATCTCCCTTGTTCACCTCATAGGAACGTACCTGGTTTTTCAGCAGCATAAACAAATCACCATAAGTGAGACCGATTAATGCCTGATAAATCATTTCCAGAGTTAAATGGAAGCCACTGTTGCTCTCCAATCCCGATAGATTCAAGGAAATAACCGGCACCTGGGAAAGTCCGGCCTTCTGAAGAGCTTTCCGCAGCAAATGAATATAATTGGACGCCCGGCACCCTCCACCGGTCTGGGTAATCATAAGTGCAACCTTGTTGACATCATATTTACCACTCTGCAGGGCACTAATCATCTGTCCGATAACCAACAACGCCGGATAGCATGTATCATTGTGGACATATTTGAGGCCCGTATCTACCACCTTGCGCCCGGTATTCTTCAGCAGCCCTACTCTATAACCCTGCTGGGTAAAAATATTCCGCAGCAGCTTAAAATGAACCGGTAACATATCCGGAATTAAAATCGTATAGTCTTTTTTCATTTCCTTTGTAAATTCCACACGCTCTGCACCGCTGCAAGCACTCACTGTACAGGTCTCACAGGAATCCACTGACTGCCCTTTTATTTCGTTCATACCTTACTTTTCCCCTTTCTGCTTTGTCGCTGCAAACAAGCTTCTTAAACGAATCTTGACTGCGCCAAGATTTGTAATCTCATCAATTTTTATCTGGGTATATATTTTGCCATTTTCCTCTAAAATGCGCCTTACCTCATCCGTAGTAATCGCATCTACTCCGCATCCAAAGGATACCAGCTGTACCAGATTCAGCTTCGGATTATTCTCATCCGCCACATACTGGGCTGCCGCATACATTCTGGAATGGTACATCCACTGGTTTAACACCTTTGTATCCACATGTTGTGCCATATCTGATACCGAATCCTCTGTCACAACAATGGCACCCAAATCACAAATCAGCTTATTGATACCATGATTAATCTCCGGGTCCAGATGATATGGACGCCCGGCAAGTACAATAACCGGCTTATCCTCCTGCTTTGCAATGCGGAGATATTTTCTTCCCTCCATGCGCACAAGCCGCATATGCTTTTCGTATTCTTCATAGGCATAATTACAAGCTATGGAAACTTCCGAAAACTTTATCTTCCCAAAATATTTTTCCAGCACAGCATGGAATTTCTTTGTAAAATCCTTCCTTCTGTGAATACCGAGGTATTCATAGATAAATTTCACATCCCTGAGTGCCTTGACATTTGCCTCAAGCACCTCCGGATAGTAGGCAACCACCGGACAATTATAATGGTTGTCGCCAAGCCCCTCATTAAAATTATAACTTAAACATGGATAAAAAATCGCATCCACATTTTCCTTCAGCAGTGCTTCGATATGTCCATGCATCAGCTTTGCAGGAAAGCATACCGTATCGGACGGAATGGTATGCTGTCCGCTCAAATACAGGCTGCGGCTGGAATTTGGGGAGGTCACAACATTGAAGCCCAGTCTGGTGAACAAGGTATACCAAAACGGCAAAAGCTCATACATATTAAGCCCCATCGGGATTCCAATGGTTCCTCTCGCCCTCTCCTGCGGAATATCAGAAGTCCTGTATTCATCCAGCAGCTTTAGCTTATATTCGTATAAATCATACCGATTGCCATCCGCCTTCTTGGAGGTCGGCTTATCACACCGGTTCCCACTGATAAAACGACGTCCATTGGCAAAAGTATTAATGGTAAGCTTACAATGATTACTACATCCATTACAGGTTGTCATGGTGATTTCATGCTTAAAATTGGCAAGTCCCTGCTGGTCCAAAATAGTACTGGAAGCGTTGCTGTTTTCCATGGCATAAAGGGCTGCACCATAGGCACCCATAATTCCTGCCATCTCCGGTCTCACCACATCATGACCGATTTCCTGTTCAAAAGCTCGCAGCACCGCATTGTTTAAGAATGTTCCACCCTGCACTACAATATGCTCGCCCAACTGTCTGGCAGAGGCTGCACGGATTACCTTATAAAGGGCGTTCTTCACAACCGAAATGGATAAACCTGCGGAAATATTCTCAATGGAGGCTCCATCTTTTTGAGCCTGTTTGACAGAGGAATTCATAAATACCGTACAGCGGGATCCCAAATCAACCGGCTTATCGGCAAAAAGACCCAGCTTTGCAAAATCCTCAATCTTATATCCCAATGCTCCGGCAAAGGTCTGTAAAAAGGAGCCGCAGCCTGAAGAGCATGCCTCATTTAAGAAAATGTTGTCAATGGCGTTGTTGTGAATCTGGAAACATTTGATATCCTGCCCACCAATATCAATGATAAAGTCCACATCCGGCTGGAATTTCTTAGCCGCAGTAAAGTGCGCCACAGTCTCTACAATACCAAAATCCACACCAAAGGCATTCATAATCATTTCTTCACCATATCCGGTAACAGCGGAGGACTGTATATGAATATCTGGATATTCTCTATATAATTTTTCCATAAATTCCTTAATGATTGGAACCGGATTACCACCGTTTGGCAGATACTCGGAACACAAAATGTTGGCATCCTCATCCACCACCACTGCCTTGACTGTGGTAGAGCCTGCATCAATTCCCAAAAACGCATGACCGGAAAATGTATCCACCTTTTTGATATGGTCAGAATTTTTCTTATGCCTTTCTATAAATTCCTGGTATTCCTCCTGGGAGGTAAACAAAGGCTTACAGCTTGCATAACCTCCGGTTGCGGTATAGCCGTTAATCTTATCCCTCAGCTCCGTTAAAGCAAACTGCTTTGCTTCTTTCTTTAAAGCTGCACCCATCGCAACAAAATACAGAGAGTCATCTGGTGCAATCCCCTCAAGCTTTAAAGTATTGTCAAAAGCCTTCCGCAGCTCTGACAGGAAGGTAAGAGGTCCTCCTAAATACACAACCTTTCCCTTAATCTCCCGTCCCTGTGCAAGTCCGGCAATGGTCTGGTTAACAACCGCATAAAAAATACTGGCTGCAATATCATTCTTTTGTGCGCCCTGATTTAACAGCGGCTGTACGTCTGACTTTGCAAATACGCCACAACGACTGGCAATGGTATAGATTTTTTCATAATTCTTTGCCGCCTCATTCATGGCGCCTGCTTCCATATTCAAAAGGGTAGCCATTTGGTCAATAAATGCTCCGGTACCTCCTGCACAGGAACCATTCATACGCACCTCCAGACCATCCGTCAAAAACAATATTTTGGCATCTTCTCCGCCCAGCTCAATTACCACATCTGTCCCCGGAATGATTTTATTTACCGCTACTCTGGTGGCATACACCTCCTGCTCAAAGGGAATTCCCAACGAATCCGCAATACCCATTCCGGCAGAACCGGAGATACAGAGACTCATCTCCTTCTCCTGTGGAAACTGCTTCATAATATCGTTAAGCATTCCCACCGTTTTACTGGTAATCTGTGAAAAATGCCTCTGGTAATCCTTGTAAACAATCCTGTCGTCATCATCCAATACGACACATTTTAACGTGGTAGAACCAACATCCAAACCTATTCTCATGTTAATACCTCTTTTTCCTAAGTATTTCGTCTCTATCGAAATCCTCTATTTCCCTCTAATGTATGATAGCTGTGTTATATTCATGCATACACATGTCTCGTTTTCGCTTTAGACATTCTAACACAGTTTTAATGATTGTGCTAGTCCCTATTCTTGGCATTTCATTGTTTATTCACAGTTCTCTTTTTAGCCTGGAAAAAAACCGGGAGAAAGCTTCTCCCGGCACATTTACTGTTTCCTATTCATCCAATTCCTTTTCATCCTCTGTGAGAATCCCTTCTGTCTCTATCAAAGAGACATCACTATCCTCTCTTTTCACCTTTTTACGGTTAAATGCCTCATAAATACAAGGAACAACAAGCAATGTCAGCAGTGTTCCATATATCAGTCCACCGATTACCACCAGCGCCATTGGCTGTGCCATATCCGCGCCCATGCCAAAGCCCATTGCCATGGTAGACAAGCCAAGTATAGTGGTAAGGGCTGTCATAACAATTGGACGCAGACGGTTTCGTCCTGTGTTAACAATTGCCTCACGCAGTTCCATGCCCTCCTCAATCATCTGGTTAATGGAGTCCACAAATACAATACCGTTATTTACAATAATACCTGCCAGCATGACCATACCAATCATGGCAATGATACTGACATCATTTCCCGTTAAGAACAATGCCGCAAATCCGCCGGTAAATGCCAGCGGCAGAGTAAACATGATAATAAACGGACTCTTTAACGACTGGAACTGTGCCACCATAATCAGATACATAAACGCAATGGCAAGCACCAGCATCAGCATTACCTGCCCCATGGCTTCCATAACTGTCTCATTTTCCCCATTATACTCAATGCTGTATCCCTCCGGCAGAGAAATACCGTCCAATACATCCTTCACCTCGTTTGATACATTTGTGGTAATATATCCCTCTTTTACCTGCCCACTGACAGAGATATACCGGGTCTGGTTCAACCGGTTAATTGTAGAAAGAGAATTCGCATCCTCCACATCTGCAAGCTTACCGATTTTCACATCAACGGTTTCCTCTCCGTCCTTACCCTCAATGGTAAGATTCTTAACATCCTTTAAGGTATAGGCTTCCTCCTCTTCGTCCTTGACATAGACAGAATAATCCTTTGTATTCGTATTGAGGGTGGTAGCTGAGGATGCCTCCGCCAGCACACCCTGTACCTTCTGGTATACCTGGGCAACCGTCAGACCATACTTCGCTGCCTTATCCTTGTCAACCACGATACGATATTCCGGTGTTGCGTCCTCTAATCCGTTTTCAATTTCCTCCAGACCGTCAATCTCTTCCAACTTCTTTCCCACCTGGACAGCCAGCTCCTGCAGGGTATCCATTTCCTTACCTTTTATCTGGATAGAAACCCCGGATGTCATTAAGGAACTCATATCCATGCTGGATGCAGACACCGAAATCTCACATTTCAAATCCTTCGTCTTTTCTGTAATCATTTCTGCAATCTCTTCATTGGTATGCTTTTTGTCCTCTTTACACTCAATATAATAGCTTACAGAATCATAGGAGTCATCCGAGCCAAGCCCCAGCATGGACATGGTGCTTCCACCCACTATGGCTCCAACCGTTTTAATATCATCAATCTCCAATACCTTCTCAATTACCTCATCCGATAATTCCGCAGTCTCCTCCAGGGTTTCTGCCTCCTCCGGCATTACCATGGTCATGGTCATCTGCGTGGAATCCATATCCGGAATAAAGGAAAATCCTTTTGAAACCGCCAGCAGCGTACTTCCTACAAACAGAACCAGTACTACAACCAGCACAAGCATTTTATGATTTAATACCTTAGGTAAAAATGCCGCATACTTCTCACTAATCTTTGTTATCAGCCTGTTTTCCTTCTGCGAAATCTTCCCAAAGGTCTTAGAGGCTGCCATCGGCACAAAGGTAACAGCAACCACAAGACTGGCAAGCAGGGAATATGCAATAGTAAGCCCCATATCCGTAAATAACTGCTTCGTGATACCTGTGGTAAATACAATCGGTAAAAATACACATACTGTTGTCAGGGTGGATGCTGTGATTGCTCCCACCATCTGGTCAGCCCCCTTAATGGCAGCTTCCTTCACAGGATATCCTTCATTTCTGAGACGGTAGATATTTTCAATTACTACAATGGAATTATCCACAAGCATTCCCACTCCTAATGCCAGCCCCGATAGGGAAATGACATTTAAGGTAACGCCGCTGAAATACATCAGTACAATAGCAAATACCACTGATACCGGAATGGAAACCGCAATAATTCCCGTTGGCCGTACATCCTTTAAGAACAACAACAGAATAAGTATCGCTAAAACGGCACCAAACAAGAGATTCTCCAGTACAGAGCCGGAAACCAAATCGATATACATTCCCTGATTCATTAACGTAGTAAAGGAAACGCTGTCATCCGCCTTACTGATTTCCTCAAATTTATCCATAAGCCGGTCTGCCACCTCTTTTGTGGAATATTCATTCTGCTTTGCAATAGAAAAAATAATGCCTGGGTTTTCGTTTACCCTTGTATAAAGCTTGTCGGAATTATCCTCCACAAACACATCTGCCACATCCGAAAGCTTAATCGGGTCAAGTCCGTCCATTCCCAAATCCAGCAAAACGAAATCCGAAAGACTTTCCACATCATCGAATTTCTCACCTACACGAACCAGATAGTCCACATCATCCTCTGTCACATAACCTGCCGGAAACTCAAAGTTCTGTGCAGTGAGCATACCGGAAATCATATCCTTTGTAATAATGGTATTCATATCGGCTCCGCTATAGGCAGCCTCCTTGGCATCCGCAAAGTTGTTCTTCTGCTCCTCTAATTCCTTTTCTCCCTGGTCTAACTGTACCTTAGACTGGGTAAGCTGGCTCTGGGTCTCTGCTTCCTTTGTCTTCAAATCCACATAACTGTCATTGATGGTTTTCTTACCATTGGTAATCTTTTTCAGTGCTTCATTTAGCTGTTTCTTTCCTTTTTTAATCTCTGAAAGACCGCTGTTAATTTTCGTGAGAGAGTCCTGCAGTGATGTAATATAGGCAGACAGCTTATCAAATGTCAACGGGTCTCCGTTTTCATCCTTCTGCTTTGCCAGTTCTGTCTCCATGGTCTGCAAAGCACCGGTCACCGCCTGCAGCTGGGCAGTTAATGCTGCATCGTCCGGTGTAACTGCTAACGCCGCCTCTAACTGCGTCTTCTGTGCAGAAAGGGTCTGGTAGCTGGAGAGAAGCTCCTTCAAAGAGGTAATTGCCTTTTCCAACTGCTCCTTCTGTTCCTTCAGGGTCTTCTCCTGCTCCTCTAATTCCTTTAATGCCTCATTTACTTCTTTTTCAGAGGTAAGCATCTCATATTTCGCATCATTAATTTTCACTTCTGCTTCTGCAAACTGCTTGTTTGCCGTCTTCTGTCCGTTTTCCAGCTGGCTCTTCCCACTGTTAATCTGGCTTTCCCCATCCTGAATCGCTTCCTCGGCATCGGCAAATTTATCATCTAAAGCTTTCTTTACCTTGTCATTTACTTCCTGTATCTTGTCTTCACGGATAATAACCTGTACCGATTCTTCCACAACTCCCATTGTGGTCACGGATGCAACACCCTCTACTCCCTCTAAGGATGGCTCAAGGGTGTTCTCCACATACTCACTTAGTTCCACACTGTCCGCATCCGCCTTATCTACTGCTGCCACCATAACCGGCATCATATTAGGGTTAAGCTTCATTATAATCGGACTGCCCACACTGTCATCAAAAAAACCGCTAATCTGGTCAAGACCTTCCCGCATGTCAATTGTGGCGGTATCCATATTTACATCAGAATTAAACTCAATCATAACCATGGAATAATTCTCTGAGGACATGGACTGTACATTTTCCACATTGTCAATTGTGGCAACCGCCTGTTCAATGGGTCTGGTCACCCCTGTTTCCACTGCCTCCGGACTGGCTCCCGGATAGGTTGTAATTACAACCGCATATGGCAGCTCCATAGACGGAAGTAAATCCACTGTCATCTTGGTGTATGCCACAACTCCAAGAATAATTATCAGTACAATTCCTACGATTACTGTATAGGCTTTTTTTACACTGAATTTTGCTATCATCTCATCCTCCATTTTCCTGTTTGTTCATATCTCTTCTTGGATGTTTAAAGGCTGTTGGAAAGGTAGCTATATCCAGCATATAAGCAACCTCCGTTTTCCCAACCGCTAAATCCTCCGATGTGCGTGTGACGCTTGAATCATCATAGTTAAGTGTCAGATTCTTGTATTCCATCACACCATCCTTTAACAGGGTTATATTTATATTAATATAATGGTTTGCACGATATAAAAAAGAATACTCTAATTTATAGTCCGCATATTTTTCCGAAATATCATCCAATATTTCCTGAGCACCATCAAACTCTAAAAACTGTTCCTTTCCAATGGGAATTGCCCCATATTCCCTAAATCCTTCATCATAAGCATAGGACAAATAATAGGTCTGTACCTCTAAAGATGCCCTGTCCTCCTTCTCGCTTTCTCTGTAAGTCTGCAGCCAGATTTCACCGGACGGTGTCATACTGATATATCCCTTATGTGAGATATCTGCCTCCTGCACCTGATTGTCATTATCAATACTGTAAACCAGTGTATTTTTCTTTCCGCCTTCTGTCTGCTGCAGAAGCAGATAATCCTTTGTGGGAAAGGTAAGAATATCTGTCTCCAATTGTTCCAGATTTTCCAGACGGTCACAGATAATCTGGCATTCCTTTGAATGCAGATACCACAGTTTGTGGTAATTCTCCTCCTTTGTCAAGACAAATGCCTCGTGAATGCCGTCCTTGTTATAATCGTCATAAATGAAATTCTCCACCTCTTCATTATTAACTGACTCAAACATGGTAAGTAAGTCTCCCCTGGAAAAATCCGCCTCAGTCTGCAGCACACTTTCCTCTGTCTCTTCCAAAGATAACGTAATCGCTGCCTCATTCTCGCTTTTTGATTCAGCCAAATCAAGGGAACACCCCGAACAAACCATTGTCAAAAGAAATATTCCCACATTAAAAAATAACCTCTTCATCCGCAAAAATCCCCCTTACACAAGGAAAACACGACATCCTGCCACTCCAATACTGCTCTGGCAGATGTTGCCTCTTTCAATGCCTTCTGAATCCGCTCCACGTCATCCACGAAAACCTCAGCAGAAAGCTTCACCTCCTGTCCATATTCACTGTCCTTTATTTCAATTCCCTCATTTCCCAGAATATACTGGATTTTACCCAAATCTGTATAGTTTGTTGTAATGGTTACAGGCGCTGCCATTCTCTTACATACAAGCTCTGTGGCGGCAATACATGCCTTTGACGCCTCCGTATATGCCCTAACCAGCCCTCCGGTTCCAAGAAGAGTTCCCCCAAAATATCTTGTCACCACAATACATACATTGCAGAGCTTATTGCCGGTAATCACTTCCAGTATTGGCTTGCCTGCTGTACCTCCGGGTTCACCGTCATCGCTGAACCGCATAAGAGGCTGTTCTTCACCAACTGTGTAGGCATAGCAGTTATGTCTGGCATCATAATGCCTTTTTTTTATTCCTGTAATAAACAGATTTGCTTCCTCCTCGGATTCTACGTGAGAAACGTAACCGATAAATCTGGATTTTTTCTCCACAATTTCACCGGTTCCCGGTTCCAGAATTGTAACATATTCCTTTAGCATTCCTGTCCACCTCTGTCTATGTAATCTTTCTCCGCTATCATAACAGATTCTGTCCTCAAATGCTATAGAAATCCGCTTCCAGTTCCCTTTAATATTTTCCCTATTCAATAGTTTCCCTAGGCAAGTATTTATTATATGCACTTTTTTGTATTTGTCAATATTGAATAAAGATAGATTTTTTTGTCTATATTTGATACAATGAAAAAAAAGCATTTGCTGGTACGGGTTATCGCAGGAGGAACCATATGAACTATTCAAAAAGAAATACACAGAAAAAGCAAAAAAAATTAGTATCCAAGCATACCAAAAATAAAAAGAAGATTTCCTATATTTTATATAAAACCTTTCTTTTTATTTTCATATTCTGTATCCTGGCTGGCGTTGGTGCCGGCATCGGCATGTTTACTGCCATCATTGACAGTGCACCGGATATTGACGGAATCAAGGAGAGTGTCCAGTTAGAGGGCTTCCAGACTACCATATATAATCAGGATGGCAAGGAGGTCACAACCTTGTCCACTGCCAACTCCAACCGTGTCTATGTAGAATATGATGCCATTCCGGAGCAGCTGGTAAATGCCTTTGTCGCCATTGAGGACGAGCGTTTCTGGGAACATAACGGTATTGATGCAAAGGGTATTCTCAGGGCATTTTTTGTGGGTATCAAAAACCGCAATTTTTCAGAAGGTGCCTCCACGATTACCCAGCAGTTGATTAAGAACCAGATTTTTAACGTAGGACTGAATGAAAGCACCTTTATGGATTCCCTGAAGCGTAAGATACAGGAACAATATCTCGCCATTGAGCTGGAAAAACAGATTGACAAAAAAGATATTTTAGAGCTCTATCTGAACGCTATCTATTTAGGCGAAGGGGCAAATGGCATACAGACTGCCTCAGAAATTTATTTCGGCAAGGACAATTTAAAGGAACTGACCATATCAGAATGTGCCGTTATCGCCGCCATCACCCAGAGTCCCACGGAATTTGACCCGGTTCTCTTTCCTGAAAATAACCAGAAGCGCAAGAATATCGTCCTGCAGAAAATGCTGGATCAAAATATGATTTCAAAGGCAGAATATGCAGAAGCCATGTCAGATGATGTATATGCACGTATCTCCCTGAATAATCAGGACGATAAGGAAACCAGGAAATCTTACAATTCCTATTATATTGATACCGTTATCAATACATTGACGACCCAGTTGGTGGAGGAACTGAATTACACTGAAACACAGGCATACAATGCCATATATTCCGGTGGTTTAAGCATTTACATCAACCAGGATGCCTCTATTCAGAAAATATGTGATGATGAAATTAACAATCCCGACAATTATCCGGCAGGAACCAGCGTCGCCCTTAATTATGCACTGACCCTGACGGATCCAAAGAACGGTGAGCTGCACAATTATTCCAGTAACCATCTTCTGGCATATTACCAGGAGAAAACCGGAAATCAAAAATATAACCTTATCTATTCCAGTGAAGACACTGCCCGGGCGGCAGCTGATGAATATAAGGCTGTACTTATAGAGGAAACCGGTTACCAGGAACTGGCGGAATCCTTTTCCACTACCATCCAGCCACAGGCCTCCTTTGTTATCATGGACCAGGCAACCGGATATGTGAAAGCTGTCTGTGGCGGCCGCGGCGAAAAAAACGGTAACCTTACCCTAAACCGTGCCACAGATTCCAAACGGCAGCCCGGCTCTACCTTCAAGGTATTAGCTGCCTATGTTCCGGCACTGGATACCGCTGGTATGACCCTTGCCACCAGCTATATGGATGAAGCTACGAATTACAGCAACGGTACACCAATTAAAAACTGGTACTCCGGCTACCGGGGACAGCAGACCATACGGACAGCTATCAAGGATTCCATGAACATTATTACTGTTAAATGCTTTCAGGATGTAACACCTCAGGTTGGTTATGATTATCTATGCAACATGGGAATCACCACTCTTAAGAATGGGGAAACCTCCGTAAACGGTATTGCAGAAAATGACATTAATGAATCCATGTGTCTGGGCGGCTTAACGGAGGGTGTAACCAATCTGGAATTGACCGGGGCATATGCTTCCATCGCAAATGCAGGCACCTATGTGGAACCTACCTTTTATACAAAAGTTTTAGACCATGACGGCAATGTCTTAATTGACAATACCCCGGAAACAAAGCGGGTTATGAAAGAAACCACCGCATGGCTGATTAATAATGCCATGCAGGATGTTGTCACCTCAGGAACCGGAACCACTGCCAGATTAACCAGTGGAATGGTAGTTTCTGGCAAAACCGGGACCACCTCCAGCAACTACGATTACTGGTTCTGTGGCTCTACGCCTTACTATACTGCGGGTATCTGGATGGGATATGATTCCAACACTGATTTTTCAAACAGCAATTACCACAAAGTAATCTGGCGTAAAATCATGGATGAAATTGTTGCTGCAGAAGGGCAGGATACCTCAGCATCCTTTGATAAACCAGGGGATATTGTCA
>ULOF01038237.1_pt1 | contig 42214 bp, 46 predicted proteins | sample 1952371 | NCBI WGS metagenome assembly ULOF01 (sample SAMEA4835597, study PRJEB28245) | human gut metagenome | biome: gut microbiome; material: fecal sample | place: Denmark | collected 2008 | reverse complement strand
CGGCAACAGCCTTGTCTACCCATGCAGCCTTGATTTTGTTTGAATTGGTTTTTAAATCCAGAACCTGCTCTGTTAAGCCAGACTGCGTTTCTTTGACGGCGGCAATGTCTGTCTTAATATAAGTCATATCTTGTGCAATTAATCTAACAGATGTAGCAATTTCATGTATAGTCTTGTTTTCCTCTTTAATTGTTTTAATATCGTCTTCAAGGTTATTAATTTTTTCAGTGTTGCTTTTCGCTCTTTCTGCGGTCTCGGTAAGTATCTTTATAATGGTTTCATTATCCATTATCATCACTTCCTAAAATCTTTTTCAATTTATCAATAGCTTGTTTAGTATAACTAATAATTGAAGTTATAAAAATACTAACAATTAAAAGAATACTAATAATCTCGTAAGCCTCTTGTGGTAAATCGACCCCACTATACTGGGCGTAGCTAGGAAGCAATGTTACCAAAATAGAAAGAGAACCTAGTCCTACAACAAAGACCAAGAACTTTAATAAACTTTGAAGCAATTTCTTACAATCAAACTTCTTGCGCAGAGATTTCACATTATACCAAAGACCGAAACAAGTATTCGATAACATTGCTAACCCAAGCAAAATCACTGCAAATCCGACTAACATAAGGTTGTGTAATACTAAATCAACCATGTTTATCCCTCGCTTTCTTAAATTAAGCTAAAGGACAGTTCCGCATAATTTTTTATCTTATTATACAACTCTTTGGCTTTCGCCTTAGTCATCTTGTCTGTTGCTACAATTTGATATTTAACACCATTGTCAAAAACTAATCTTATTTCAAATCCATTTACACCATGTGCAAGTATTTGAGAAAGGACAATTCTTGCTTTGGGTTCTGTTAAACACGTTGCAACACAAAGAGTATATAACTCGTCTAAAATATTGTTTGGCGAAATCTGCTCTTTAATAACCGTAGTTTCTTTCGCACTTTTATTTCTAATAGATGGCATGAACCATCACCCCTTTAAACTCTGAATATATTGAAACGGAATATAAGCGAACTTGTTTGGAAATTTCTCACATTCCGGACTAGTAAATTTAACCCATATTGTGCCGTTTTCTGCTGTAACATTACTACCTAAGTAAACTATAATTTCTGTATTTTTAGGCAATCTTGATATAGTTTTAGCATTGCGTTCTGGCACATATTTAATAGGTGTTCTATCTTTAGTGGTAATATATTTAGAATAATAAACACTAGGTTTGTATACTAAATTTCCTAAATTGTCAAAAACTTTATATCCTCTATTATAATCAGCAATATTTTTTGCTGTTTCCAGATTGTTATAAGCACCTATTTGGCTCTCAACATTATCTTTGCTTCTTCTGATTTTATAGGGTATATTTTCTACTGGTTTTTCATATTCTGATAAATATTTCTTGACTGTTGTTTTGAATTTATCCCAATGTGGCATAATATAAAGAGGACAAACTTTCGTTACTCCTTTTTCAATATGAGTATTGAGATAATCCACACTACCGTCAAGTCCTAAATTTTTATTTATCCAGTAAGTATGAGTTCTTAACGCAGAAACGCCTAAATCATTTTCGTGGAGAAAATATGCTGCTAATCTAGCAGTTTTGTCTTCTGCTATAACATCTGATTGTTTATTTTCATTCATAATGCACTCAATAGCAATATCATCTATTGCGCCAGTATTATAAGTACCTCTTGCATTACACCATGCTACCTCATCAAATTCAAGTAACTGCCATACAGAACTTTCATCTACATACAAGTGCGGTCTAACTGAACCCATATTTTCATTATATGTAGCAAGAGTATATCTTTCAGCATCATCTTGAATATTATCTAGGTCAGCGGTATTATGAATTGTAACTGTATTCACTTTAGACATTTTTACATTCGCTTTATACAATGCATTAGGAGAAAATTTTGCATTTCTAGCTTTAGTAGGGTCTTTCCATTTGAGACCATCTGGAATAATTTTTTGTTTAATCTGTATTCCTGCTATTGTAATTATTTTGTCAGGAGTAATCGTCATATGTTTCACCTTTTTAACTATCCTATGATTCAATTAAATCGTAAGTTATCTTCATCGTCTGGGCACTAGTTTTTGTTACTGGAGTGGCTAGATTATTAATAGTAGCCAAATAAGTGAAGTCTTTATTAAGATACAGTTTTGGCGCATTATAATAGTTGTAACGAGATATAAAATATGGGTATATATCTGTATATGTATAAATTTGCATATTATCCATATTCGAAATGTTATCTTGCCAATATCCTAGCCTAATAATATCCCCATCTTCGGTTATACATTGGTTGTTCTGTAAGAAATGTGCTTTACGTTTCAAATCATAAAGCCTTTCCCATCTCCTATCGCTATAGCTACTGGTCAAATCAAAATTTTTTATGAAATTTCCGTTAAAATCCACAGCAGCCAAGCGATAGGAATTCGTGTCAAGTTGAAACCATGCTATAATAAAATTATTCATCAAACAAAATGGTTTATAACCGTTATATTTGTAATGAAAATAACTGTTCCCAGTACCCACATTGGCGAATCTTTTGATATAAAAATCATCAGGAAAACTTTGAACATTAATAAGTATTTTTTTATCAAGGGCAACAGCTCCTGTTAAAGCATTAATTCTATTACAATTAAACCAAATGTCGTAGTGTATCTTATCTTCTTGTTCTTGATGACCATATCCAATGCAACGTATAAAACCATCCGAATCTGTATAACTAGTATAATCTCCTGGGTTTGTAATAGATATGTCCTGTGTCTTATATGGCGAACTTGCAGAACTACCACAATCACCCCAATTTAATTCTATCTTTTCTGTGTTAAGTATTTTATAATAAGAAAGTCTAAATGTTGTTGTAGACGGATTTGACAAAGAAACAATGGTATCTTTAGCTACTATCCCTCTAACTCCACCAAATTCGCTTGTTGGAACATCTCCTGGGATATTGTATAAAAGTCTTGACAGGTTGTTATCAAAATTATAAAAATTAGTTATCTTAGGATTATAATTATCTGCTACCGAGTCCCAATATTCATTAAGTCCTATATATCCACCTGTGCGACTTGTTAAACAAACGCAAGCGATTGTCCCGTTTGCACGGTCTGTAGCAAAATCCCACACCAACCGATATCCGTTGCTAAGAGTTCTACACTCTGTCTCATTCAACGTTCCAGTCCATGGGTTAGTTCCAGAATATACTCTTCCAGCATGTCCAACTGCGCCCTCACCATTTGCATATATCAAATTTGAGTTTTCTTCCTTTTTATTACTAAAAAGAAGTACTCCACCCATGGCGTTAGTAGATATAGGTAAAGTGTTGTCAAGAATCGTTTTTATACTTGTATTACACGACACAAATTCAACCGGAAGATTTAAAAGCTTCTGTACGGCACTTGTAACCATATTATTTTCTTCTACTACTTGTTCTAACTCCCCGGTTTCCGCGTTAAATAATTCTATTTTTGTACGCCCTTTGATTTTCATATCATTCTCCCTCCAAATAGTTCATAGTATAAGTAAAAGCCCTATTAAAGCTCTTAATGTAAGTATCATAAGCACTTTCTTTAATATTTCCTAATTCGTTCTTATACAAAATATTTACCTCACCAGATACTTGACCCATATCAGCAACCGTAAGTTTAATCCTAGACACATCTGATATTTCTACTTTTACAGGGTTAAACGTATATTTAACTCCGCCAAATGTAGCAGTTATTTCAAAAGCTTTTATATTTTCGTTGGCAGAAATACTTGTGATTGGGTTTGTCATTTCAATATATATAGTGGTGCTATCAGTGCTATACACACTCCCAGTAACACAAGGCATGTTATCTGTTATCCTTGAGGTTGTTAAAACAAAAGAATTAATATAGTGATAAGCCACATTCTCTGTAAAAGAAATATCTATTGGGGTTTGAACATCATATATAAGTTCATCTTCGATATCCATGGTTTTTAACGCAAAGGGATTAATTTTAAAATACCCAGTTTTTTCTCTGAAATGCAAATATCCGTCCCATAAATTAGAGGTGTCAATTTTTCTTGCAATGGTTACAGCCATAGCAATAGCATTATTCCATCTCAAGTCTGTTGCGGCTGTTTTCCAACGCACAGGAATGCTAACATCTGTGTCACTGACAAATTCTATTTTTTTCTCGTTTACATCAGACATTTTTCCCTACTCCTCTCGCTGTTATGACTATTGTGACGACAAAATTGCAAAAATCTATATCTGCATCTTCGTTTGCCCACTCAATAGTTGCATAGTTATCCCCTCTTATTGCTTTTATAATACGACCTTTTTCATCTTTATAAAATTTCAAATCAGGTATCATATTTATTCGCCCTCAAAAATCCCAATATATCTTTCAATGCCAGCGTTTGTATGCACAGAATAATCTATATTGGAATTTATAGTAATTGACGTAATTGGTTCAAGAGAATAACCGCCATCATATCTTGGTTCACCGCAACGCTCTCCAATCCAACCTTTTGCAGGATTGCTAGTATAAAAGACTTTTACGCTGTCACCAGACGATAATAGTTCACCTGTCTTATTAAAAAATGTATACTGCGTTTTATTTTCGTCATCTACAAAGTAAACAAAAGCTTTTAAAGTATTATTATCATATTCTGTTACCACTGCGGCTCTTTGCCGCAAATATCCACAATTATTATTATTTAAATGTTTTTCTATTCTGTTATCAATTATATCAAGAAATTGCCCCACAGAATCAGCCATAAACTCATGTCACCCCCGAAGAATAATATGGTAATACCGCTACATTAGTAGCAGAAATTTTCATCGAACTTTTATTAAAAGGGAAAGTAATGCTCTGTATTATATGTTTTTCAACAGATTTACTATAGAACTCATCATATATATCAATAACTCTATTTACATCTAAATGTGGTAAAAACGTACATTCAATATCCGCGCTAAGTTGTATAATAGACTTCATTTTAAGATAGTATTTAGCATAATCTTCGCATTTTTGTGGAGAATATGCCATAGCAGTCTCTATGCTTTCTCCTTGCCTAATACCCACTAAAGACACTCTTACAGGAGATTTAGGGTTATCATTAGTTACAGTGGCGTAGTTGTATACACCTTCATACCCTTCACCAAAAACCATTATCTTATTAATTGCCTTAGATATATCATAAGAAGCAGTATAAGAAATATAGTCTGATTTATCAGGAGAAAAAAACCACTGAACACCCTGACCTACATACAAATAATCAGTAGTGCCTTTTGTCAGGTTTAAATGTCCATCTGTATCATAATAGATATCTGCTCCCAACATCATGGCAAGTTCTATCATCATATCTCCTAAAAAACCGCCAGCACCAACAGTTAAGTCGTATGGTATTGGTTCGTCTTCTAACCTACTATCTATAATTGGTATAACAGGGTCAATAGCATATCCATTACCCTTATCTATAGTTAAAATATTACGAATTACATCAGCTATTTTAGGTGTTTGTTGCTGTAGTTTTTTAAGTTCTTCATCGCTAAGTTGTTCACTATATCTATCTTCTGGTATAACAGAGATTTTATAGTCTACATCAAGAATGGAAGCACCTAAATCACTAGTAAATGCGGCAAACTTATCAATTCCAGTTATATGAGTTATTTTCTTCTCGCATGAAATATTTTGTACAAAAAATACTCCTTGACTAAACCAATAAATATCTCCTGTCGCTTGGTCTTTCAATCCAGTGTAAAGCCTAAATTTTCTATGATACCAAAACATAGAGTTTTCATTAGGTAAATATTTTTGGTCTATATTTATTACAGAAAATTCACAAGTTCTACGAACACCTTGTTGATATTTAACAGATATACTACCCTCGCTATCAAGGCTAATATCTTGAGTAATATCCATAATAGTAAACTCACTATAATCCAATATCTCAATTTTAAATACTGGATATTTTTGAGGGCGTTTACAAATATCAATATATTTCTGATTATAAAAATTGGTATATTCCAATTAAAACGCCCCCTTAATTACTTAATATTCTAACCTTACTTATAGGATAAGTTTCTACAAAATCTAATTTTTCTGTTATAGAACGTTCTACTGGTTGTGTATTGTCTATTTCGCTATTATGGCTAACTATACTACCAAACCATTTATTTCCTCGATAATCTTTAATCATAACAGGAATACCACTAGCAATCAACTCTTTTAGATGTTTATAATACACCTCGTCTTTATTAATAACTTCGTTCCAACCATAATTGATAGAGTTCGCAAAATCTTGAGTAAAATTTCTATCAAAAGTTGTTCCGTCTGGATATTTAACTTCTGTATTGCCTAACTGGAAAGATAATGAAAATGTATCATAAGTCGTTTCCCATGCGGCTGTACTAGCTTTTACAGCATAACCCACATAAGTATTCCTGCCAAGATTATGAGATATGCTATGTTTATCTACTACATTAAGTTCAGGTCTGACGATATCTATTACATTGAAACTTCTTTCAGCATACATATAATCATAATCTATACGTTTATCAGTTTGAACATCAAATCTAGTATAAGCCTGTTCTTGCAAAAAGTAGATTGAATATGTATAAAAATCTGTATCATAATATTGAGATATCGCGGGAAGATACATTAAACTTGTAGAAGAATCTCCAGTAGATACAAAATCGCAAATATAATACCTATATTTCTTTCTACTAACAGAATCATAATCTATAAATGTGTTCGTTTGATTGGCTTTAATACTGTTGTATGTTAAAGTAGCTACATAAATGATTTCGTTGCTACCATATTCTTGTCTTAATATTTTAGTACCACATAAACCTTTGCTCGGAGCAGTTAGGGCTTTAATATGTTTATATGTTAATTCTATTGCGTTTTTTTCTTTATTATATTTCATAGCAATTGAATTTATATTAGTTTCTGCACTACCACTTGTTATTGCATTAGGCGTTTCTGCCTCAACGTCCCAATTTGTTTGTGTAGTAACATATAGTTTTGCTTTATAACTATGCCCTGTAACATATCCTCTAAAAACATATTCTAAAGCACCAATATACATTTTTTCAGAAGTATCAACTAATAAAGAATTGCTAGTTATATTCCCACTAGTATTTGTTACATCATATATTTCCCATTTTTGATATTTAGTAAAAGATTTAGAATTTAGACTAGCAGTAAATTTAATAACTTCTGCATCAAACACTCCTTGTAGATTTTCAATTACAGGGGTAGGTTCTGTTTCAAAATAGAAAAATGGACTTTCTATATAACTACAATATAACGTATAATCTGTACCAACATCAGGAGTTGTACTAAAAGCACTAATTAATTCTACATAACCTAACGATTTTTTATAGGTCTTAATTGCCCGAAACTCTCCATTAATCTCTAAATAGTAACATGGCTGATTTGTGGTAGGATATGGTAAATCAGTTCTTCCACCAATATGCCCTACTCTATGGTCTGTTGTCTCAGATTCGTCAATAGCTATATCTGGAGCGATAAACAAACCATTTTCACTTACTTGAAGTTTAACATTTCTATAAGGTGATATGGTATATTCTGTCCCCTCTGCCACTTCATCAGTTGTTTCGTTTTTTAATCTTATTCTCGTTTTAACTGGTTTTTGATTTTGGTCTACTCCCACTCTGGCTTCTAATATAATTCTACGTTCGCCATTTACAGTTATCCAAGATGGTAGTGTTATTGTTTCTGTAGTATCTAAATCTAACATTTTTTTATTTGCTTTCCCATCAGAGCCTAGAACTGTAGCAAGAGTCTTGCCAGAAATAAAAGGACTGGCTTTAGTTGTTCCACTTACAACCCTAATATTTGGATTTTTGCTATTTGCAATATCAACATCATCATAAACTCTAACTTTCCATACAAATTGTTTATTGTTATTACTTGAAACATTTGTTGCTAACGTGTCTATTTCTTCTGTATTATAGTAGTAAAGCTTTTTTGCTCCTGCGGCGTAATCAGAATAGATATTATTGTTCCAAAGATTATTAGTATTCATTTCGTAAATAAAGTAGTCTGCACCAATAGTTCTATCACCATAGAACGTAAATTTAAAAGCGTTTCTTGCTCTATTAGTCATAGTAGCTGCGTCTATGCTAACATTTTGAGGATAAGCATTTACTATTGAACAATTCATAAAATCACCACCATTCTAAATATTAAAAGTATCACCACTGTTTACTGCACAGTGGTGATACCATTTTTGTTTTGTATCTTAGTAACAATTTCAGACCAGAAACTTTCAGCGTCAATGTTTTTGTCAAACTTAAATTCCATATCACCTGTAAAGGTATAGTTGTTTTTAACTTCTCCTGTGTTAGTAACGTTTGTTATCATATTAGTAGTTGGCTTAGTTTCTGCGAAAGATGTAGGTTTAAGTATTTCTGCATATTTGTCAAGGCTAGTCGCCAATGTGGTTACAGAAGTGCCTAATGCAGTCATAATAGACTTCCAGTCAAAAGCAAATCCGCTTTTCCCATTAGTAGCATAGCCACCAGAAATAAGATTTGCTTTTGCTTTGTTAAGTTCTTTTTGACTTTGAGCGTCCTCAAATCCTAAATTGATGTCAACCGCTTTACCATAACGACTACGGAAAGCTTGTTGTTCTTTATCACTTAGATTAAGTAAATCTTTAGCACTTAATGTACTAGCATTTACTCCACGATATTGTGCAAGCCAACTTAAAGCAGATTTGACATCTCTTTGATTTTGTATTGTTTCAGGAATGTTACTGAAACTCTCTCCGTATTTCTCTAACCATTCTTTACTATCTTCTAAATCTTGTTTTCTATTTTCTTCAAGTTGTTGGTCATATTCCTGTTGTGCTTTCTTAATATCTTTCTTATTAGTAGTCCACTCAAATTGACCTGTTTCAGCATTGTATTCACGAACACTTCTTTGTGTCTTAGCTTTATTAAGAGCCTCAAGTTTTTCTTGTAAAGCAATTTGTCTTTGTTGAGCTTCATTCTTTTTATCAAGCAAATCTATCTCTTTATCTAAAGCATCAATTTCAAGCTGTGCCGCTGCAACAATACCGTTGGCAATATCTTCATAGTATTCTACTTGTTTAGATAGTACAGTAGATATATCGGATAAAGCGTCCTCAACGGAATAAACAGATTTTTCTATAGTATCTACTATACCATCAGCAGTATCTTCTGCTACTTCCCCTGTTGCTTCTAGCAAGTCTTTTATTGCACTAATAGAATCAACAACCTGTTGACCGCCAATTATTAGAGATGGATTCTTGGCAATTGTTTCATACCACGCTGTAGTGTCTAATGTGTTTAAATCAATAAAATCACTTATTGTTAATTTGCCCGTCAATGCTTGCGCTTCCGTTAGCTTATTAAAATTGTTTAGTATTTCCTCTTTTGCCGCTGTAACTGTAGCAAAATTCTTTAAATCTATATGATACTGTTTGTTGAATTTGTCCACTAATTCTTTATTACCTAAGATGGCGTTTTTATAAAAATCGCTACTATAGCTTAATTTTTCAATTTGTGCATTTTTGTAATTTGTTTTATCTTGTTCATATAACTCTTTAAATTTAGAAATAAGTTCTTGTCTAGTCATTTCTTTACGAAGATACCTGTCAATATATTCTGTTATAGCAGGATAAGCGGATTTCATAGAATCGAGAGTATCTAATGTAATTTGACTGCTCTCTTGTCCTAATTCATGCATTAGACTATAAGCATCTTTCATACGAGATGTTACAACGTCTAATCGAGAATCAAGCTCCTCGTCAAGATTGACGGAGGCTGTAGAAGACCCTTGGTCAAACTTATTTGCGAACTCTTCGATAATTTTAGGATAATCTTTTAAGTATTCTTGACATTCTTTTAGTATTTCTATATACCAGCTTGGAGCATTAGACATTGCTCCTCTCAGCTCTGGCTTTAAGTTGTTGTCCTCGTCAAAAAGCTCGGCAAGTTGATATTTTTCGGCATCGGCTCGTGTTTTAGAATATTTATTTTCTATTGCAGACTTTGCATCAATGTAATTAGTGTAATTTTTCAAATCAATTCCGTATTTGTTTTTAAATTCTTCCACAAAGCTGGAATTCTCGTTAAGCCAACTAGAATAATACTCATCTGTTTTCATATACTTCTTTTGCTGATAATCATAAAAATTATCAATATCGTTATTATAGAACTGCTTAAATGCTTTTAATAACTCATCGTTATCAATCATACCCAAACGATATTTCTCAACAATAGAAGCCATACCAGAATACTGGTCTACCATACTACTAAGAATATCTTCGCTTATAGTACTATCTCCATATCCAGCAACTTCCGCTATAAGTTCACCAGCAGATTTTATAGCTGTGACATATTCGTTGGCAGTAGTTTTAACACCATCAACAGCATTGCTAACAATCTGTTTTTCAAGTTCTAATAGTTTGTTTTGGTTTGTTATTTCTAATCTTTGTTCATCAGTAATATCTTTTTGTTTTACCATTGTGGCATTATTAATATTCAACTGCTCATCTAAGGTGTCTAACATAGACTGTACATAATCGTTACGAACAGCCTCTATTTTTGCAATATTATCCAATCCACCCTGAGTAAGATTTGTTATATCTACACCAGCAGTTTTTAACTCAAACAGTTCCTCTATATCAGGAGTTGTCCCCTCTGAAAGAGCTTTTATTGCATTGTTAAGTTTTTCTATGTTGTCTACTGCGTTAGTAATTTGTTTTGCATCTGTAGGGAATCCGGCAATTAAATCCGTTGCTGTAATCGTTTCGGTTTTTTGATAAGTATATCCTAATAGTTCAAGGGAATCCACTATTTCAGAGATACTCATATCAATATCGTTTTTGTCTTTTAAACTTTCTCTAATTCCACCAAGTAAATCAGTAATTTCTTTATCTTGTGTTTGCTTAATATCTGTAGCAAACATACCTTTTATTTTTTCAGACAACCCGCTACTTTCTACTGCTTTATCAATTAGTATATTAGCTTGTGCTTTTTGTTGAGATTTTTCAAATTCTTGTCCTGCTTCTGTAATACTTCTGCCAACAAGTTCTGCAATTCTTTCGTTGCTAGTTAATCCTGTTGCAGTAGATAATGTTTGCAATAAATTATCTGCAACGGTCTTTAAATCATTGTATGCTTTCTCATCAACTTCTCCAGAACCTGCCAAAGTGTTCATTTGAGAAGTAATTTCTGTATACTGGTCTAAAACTTCCCTTACAGTTTGACCCGCATAATCTCCCTCTGTAAACGTTTTAGACAACGAGTCTATCGCTATATTTTTTGCATTGTCAAGTATTTGTTTGTTTTGCTGATATTCAGTATCTTTTTCTATTGCTTTGATTTCTTGTGAAAGCACGTCTCTAAAACTTTGATAGGCTTCTTGGTTTTCTTTCGTAATTTCTCCACTAGAAATTTTCTCGTCAATAATTGTTAATAATTGTTTCATATTTTCAACAGTTTGAAAATATGATTCTGACCCAAACATAAGAGCCTCGTTTGCCAAATAGACCTTGCCACCAAATCCGCTAATTTCTGATTGTAAATCATTTATTACATCAAAATATTTTCTGGCAGCACCACTGTCTCCAATTTGTGTGACTGCTCCGTGAAGCTTACCAGTGGTAATGTCTCCGTAATTCCAAAAGCCGATGCTCTTTTCGTAGTCAAAAGCCGTTGCTACTTCATCGGAAATATCAGTCCACGTTTCACTCGCACGTTGCTGTGAAATTTGTTTAAGTGTAGCCAAAGTTGTTTCAAGTTTGCCATTTACTACATCAATTCCGTCTGCTTCTGAACCGTAAGTCTCAACTATTTGGTCTCTACTAGTTAATAATTCTTCTGCCTTTTCGTTTTTAAGAGACGTATCAGATATAGAATCATATTCTTTTTTGAGGTTTTTATATTTTTCTATAAGCTCATCTATAGAAGAAGATGTATCATTATAGGTGTTTATGGTTTCAATCGCGTTATCACGAGCCTGTTCTGCGGCTTGACGAGCACTCATAATGGCTGTCGCTATGCCTGAAATTGCAATAGATACAATTCCCAAAACTAAATTCAACGTTGACATAGCCGTTGTCAATCCTTGTGTCGTAAATTGCATTGTCTTTTGTTTTGCTATTGCCCCAGCTAAACTTATAGTTTCCTGCTGGTTGAGTTGTATATTATTTTTTTTTGCCATTGCAAAAAGTATTGCCGCTATTTTACCTTGCTTTTGACTTTCTGTTAAACTGTTGTTTGATATTATAGCCTGCATATTAGCAGCAGTTTGCGCATCTGTGTTTAACAACAGTTGTGCTTGTGCAGTTGTCAACCCCATATCAACTAATTTTTGAGCTTTCTTTTCTGCATTTAAAGCCTTGCTGCTTACAATAACTGCAATCTGTTGTTTTTCGTACGCACTTAATGTTTCCCCGTTTTTAGAGATTATTGTATCTAATGTAGCCCAGCTACTTTTTAATCCTGTAATTGTTTGTCTTAAATTTTTTGTAGGAAGGACTACGTTGTTTAACAAACCTTTAAATCCTTTGCTTAAACTAGATACTAACGCAGGTATTCCTTTAAGAGCCTTAAAAGCAAGAAAAAACCCTAAAACATTTTGCAATACAGGTGCTTTTGCTGATAAAGCATCTAATACACTAAGCATTCCACTCAATAATGAAACTCCAATTTTAATAGTTCCACTTTGGTTAAGACCCTGTATAAATTGTTCCCATTGTACAGTTAATTCGTTTATTTTAGCTTCAAGGCTACTCATATAGTGAGTATACTTCTGAGCAGATGTACCAGAAGCTTCCATTGTTTTGTTTGTATATTCAAGAACTTTGTCGTAGTTCTGCATTACTGCAATAAAGGTATTTCTTTGATGTACCAATTCTGTTACTTTCACCTAAAAGGTTACTGACTATGTATTAAACATAGCGGTCGAAGTTCTTCCAAAAGTGTCTTTACACTTGACCTCAACTCTATATATTTCTATATAGTTCAGACTGTATTTTCATCTTTACAGATGTTATCCTCTGCGGTCGTTACGATGAGATTATAAATAATCTTTATCTCGGTATTGTCTACAGCATTATCTGTTTAGAGTTTCACCGATATAGGATAATTCTGATATCTAAAAGATATCCATATATTTCTATATGTTCGGGCATACATTTTACCCGCTATTGCAGTCGCAATTTGTGCCTGTTCTACGGTATCAAATTCATTCCATCTACGCCCAACATCATCTAGAACATCTTCAAGATTTCTAAATTCTGTTGCACTATTTCTAAGAGTAATATTATAACGTTTAAGAACCTTTTCGGAATCGTTAATAGCTTCTCCCTCGTCATCAATACTCTTACCAGCTTTTACATTCTGCAAACGAGAGAACATTGACTTAAATGCCTGACCTACTGTTTCTGCTGACAATCTAGTGGTTTCACTTGCTGTAGTGAGCATACCCACCATTTTATCAAAGCTAACGCCAGCAGCACTAGCAAATGAAGCAGAATACTGGAATGCAGTAGCAAGTTCTTCTGTACTTGTTGCCGCAATAAGGTCGGCATTAACAAGTTTATCTACTACTTCTGCCGCATCGTCTGCTTCTAATTTATATGAGTTTAAAATTGCAGTTAATTTTTCTGTAGCTTCGCTTGATTCCATTGCACCAAGCGTTGCCATCATAGTAGATGCTTTAAGTAATTTAGCAGTTTCCTCTGCTGTCTTACCCTGTCTCCTGTTATATTAACTAGAGTTCGTCACACTCTAATCTTATAGTTTCCTATAAGCATAGACTATATCTTCAATCTAAAAAAGATTGTCCCCCACTTCGATTTAAGGGGTTCTCACCCACGCCATATGACGATTGCGCCCTACTTCTATTGTCCACAAGGACTTACGAATAGTCGTTGAACCTTTCTCCTAATAGGAGACTTGGTTGCGGATTGTCCAATATTGATACTTTTTACTATACCTTAATAATTAGTTAAGCCATTATAATATTGCTATTATAATTTAGTATATCAATCTCTAAGGAGTTTCCCGCAGTTAAAGGGATTTATAATGACCTAATTAAAAGCCATTCAACAGACCCAGAACTCACAATTTCTGTTGTAGTTCCAAGTTCTTTTGCAAGTTCAGAATAACTAGCTAAAGTTTTCCTAACACTAGTATCAGTCTGATTAGTTACCATTTGTACTTCTGTCATGGTCTTATCGAATTCTTTAGTTTTTTCGATAACGTTTGACAAGCCTTGTCTCATTTCCATGAACAGTCTATTAAATATATTAAAACTAAAAGCAACAGCCGCAGTACGTTGGAAACTTGCTTTTAATCTTTCTAACAGTGTCAGTTGCTTACTATTACTCTGATTACTACGAGTTACATTATCTGCCATTTTAGCATTGGCTTCCGCTACCATATTTGTATAAGTTGAAGTTTTAGCTAATGCATCATTGTCTTTAAGTAGTGCATTATACTGCGCTTGTAACCTATCAACAACTGCTTGTTGCTGATTTACAGTAGCATCATTATATGCTCTTGCTTTATACTCTTGAAGTGTAGATTGTGCTTTCTTCAAATTAGTATAAGCAGTAATCATTTTATTAAGGGTTGCCAAATCACTTTCTTGCTTTGCTTTTATAGTATCGTCTTTTATAGTGGCGTTAGCTTCTGCTACTACGGTTCTTAACTTTTCATATTGTTCTCTTGTAATACCTAAAGTGGCATTGAAACTCTTCAAAGACATTTGTCCACTTGAAAAATCAATTAAATTTCCAAGTCCACTAGTGCCAATTATAGCAGACATCTTATCTTGTACATTTTGATAAGCGGCAGTGTATATACCTTTGTCGCCCTTGCCAGCCTTATTAGTAAGTTTGCCTTGTTCTCTGCGTAATTCTACATATTCTTGCAAAGATTTAGTTGCTTTAGAATAAACTTCGTTTTCTTGCTTTTGACGTTGAATATCTTTTTCTTTACTATTTGCTACTCTCTGTAATGTCTGATTATATTCAATATAATTGTTTAGTAATTCTCTTACTCTGTTTGTTAATAACTGAGTGTTTTCAGCACTTCTTAATTCTGTATTATATTCAGATAGTTTGGCTTGTGCGATTTTTTGATACTCTGTGGCTTCTTCTATATTTCCTTTTTGCATAGCAGAACGAGATTTTTGCCAAGCCTGATACCTTTCATTTTCTAATCTTGTTAATTTTGTCACTAAGTTTTGCTGTTGTACGTTTGTATCGCTAGACGTAATTCTATTATATGTATCTGTTGGTATGCGACCATTATAAGATTCTATCTGAGTATTTACTTGATTAAGCCTGTTCTGTGTAGTTACAAATTTTTGACTACCCGTTGTCTGTCCAGAAAGTCTACTTTCTAATTTAGCCCTTTCTGATACTAAATTTGTAAGCTCCTGCTCTAATTGAATTTGTTCTCTTATAACGTTATCTTCGTTTGCTCTTGTTTGAATAGCCCGTTGAATGTTTTGATTACGTTCCTGTAATTGCCGATTAAGAAAAGAAATACTTTCTGGGTCTTCGGCGTTCCCGTAACCGCTAAAAATAGGGTCTCTACCGCCAGCCACCCTACCAGCATTTAATGCGCTTTTCTGAATATTGTTTATTTCAAGCTGATATCTTATTTTGTTTTGTAAAAGATTATCTTCGTTGGCTTCTGCCTCGTATAATTTTAATTTCAAATCATACTCTTCTGTGAGTAGTGTTTTATATCTTTCTACCTGGCTGACCTCATCCACATACGTTCTGCTCAAACTAGATGTCCCACCACGGCTTAACATCATATCATTAAGTGCTTTAGGGTTTACATTTTGTGGCGTTTTCCCAAATTTATTTGTAATTGTCTGTATATCCTCAGGAGATAAAGTTATATTTGCACTTTCTCGTCCGCTTATTCTTAATCTAGCGTTTGCTTTTACTAAATTGCCTGTATCGTCAAATACGCCAGTAATCTGCCTAAACAAATTGCTATAGTTTTTTTTAAATTCGTCAAACCTTTTTCTTGCGTTGATAATTGCGGCATCCGCTTTTTGAGACGCATCTGCTGATATTTTTAATCCCTCTGCTGTATTTCTATTAAATTCAGACAATTTGGCTCTAGGGTCTTTACTTGCTATAGAGGAATTGTCACTTTCCCCATTATTGCCGCCGCCAGACGGTGAATTTGTAGATGGATTGCCAGCGTTTTGAGCCGCACCACTTAAAGCATTAGCCGCGTTGCTAACCGCTTGTGCCGCAGTATTTAATGTGGTAGAAGCCCCACTTATACTTTGGGAAGTGTTTCCTAAATTAGCATTAGCTGTACCTAAAGCAGAAGCACTATTACCTATATTAGTAGCACTAGTATTTAAACTAGAAGAAGCAGAATTAAGGTTCTGAACAGTGGTGTTAAGATTATCAACAGTCTGCATTAATGTTTTATTTAGAGCGTCTGCGTTGGTTGATGTACTCTTCTTATCAGCAGGAGTTGTTTTTGTCTTTTGAGCTGTAATTACTTTTTCCACTTCTTTAGTAATTGTGGCTAGGTCAGAAGACTTATATCCTGTGCCGCCTATCGTAGCTCTTCCAGCTTTTGTGTTATAAGTAAACTTTAGACTTTGGTCTGTAATCTGCCTATTGATATCCGTAACGAATTCTGCAAAGTTCTGATAGTCTTTCTTAGATTGTTCAATCGCCTTTTGTATTGGTTCTCTAAACAGACTTTCTCCTATATTTTTAGTTCCAGAATATTTATTTAAAGCATCAAAAAGCTTCATAATATCATTAGGAAACTTTGATACTAAATTCTGAAATTGCTGTTCAAATGTACTTGTATCTAATCCTAATTGAACCTTGGCAATTTCTATTTTTTCTGCCATATACTATCTCACCACCTTATTTCTTCATATCTTTAGCAAAAGCATTAATTTGTGTTTCAGCAATTTGCCATACTTCTTTTCTAACCTTATTTAACTCAGTATCAATCCATTTTTGTACTCTCTTAGTGGCATTGGTTGGGTGAATTATCCTGTTCTTAGGGAATTTACCCAAATTACGCCAGCTTTCTCCACCTGTTTCAATGAAGTCTATATATGCGCTAAAATCCAAACCCTTATTGATTTTTTGAGTTTGACCGAATAGAGAAGCACTATAATCTACAAACTTTCTGGTATTTCCAGACTGTTTACTTTCATACATTTTGCTCTCTGTGGCTCTTGCTCTCTTCCCCGATTTTCCTGCAAGCCACCCGGCATGCTCTCCCCATGTTTGTCCAAAACCGGAAAGCTGGCGATAAGAAGCATTACCATACTCACCATGGTCGCTTGCGCTTATGTCATCTTTGTAGTATACAGTCACAGAATTTTCTCCAACATCATAGCTATAACCTGTTAAATGAAGTATATCCCCGTGCCCTCTGCTTTGTGCTCTTCTATATTTTTTTGATATACCATTTTTTCTATACCACTCTTTGTTTATTGTATTAGTTTTGTGTTGAATATCTTTACCAAGTTTATTCAAAAGAATATCGAGGTCATCTTGCGATTTCTTATTTATAACCCTCATACGTCTTTCGACATCTGTGAAAGTATATCTATAACGTTTTTCATCAAGTCCCCATGTAATGAATCCGTTTGCCATAAAATCACTCCTGATTTCTATTCATTACCTCATTAGCAGTTTCCTTTTGAAGATTATTTACAAGCGTATTTAATGTCGGACTGGTTAATAACTGAACTGCATTCAATTTATCCAACACATCTTTATCTAATCCGTTATTAATAATATCAGCAATTTTTTCAATGTTCTGTAAATTACCATTGGAACAGAATATATCATGTAATTCATTTAATATCCAAACGGTTTCAATTCCACAAATTCTACGAGAAAGCTTTTTGAATTCATCAACATCGTTTTTACACTGGTCTACTATCATATCATAGAAGCCGCTCGACATTACTAAATCATAATTTTCTGCACTACGTTCCTCGTTGGCTGAAATAATTCCTGCATACGCATTTAATATAACAAACATACTTTCTACATCATAAGTAATATAGTACGCTTGAACATCTTCATTAGTACTTCTATCTGCATCACTTATCAGTTCTGTTAATCTTTTGTTAAACACATTAATCTGTGCATACTTCTGAATAATAGGAAGATAGAATTTAACATCTAATCCTTTGACGAGTTCTATGAGTTTGTCAATTCCTACTTCTCCCTTAACATACTGTTCTAATATTAATTTAATATCCCTAAAAAGCATATTAATTCCCTTTCATTACAAATCGCCAAGTTGACTTTGCTTAACTTCTTTAATTCCGTTTTCATCAAAATAATCAGCAAAACTATCCATAGCTTCGTTATCATCGTAAATCGAAATCATCGCACCGCCACTAGCTTTATTCCAACCTATAAGTTCAATTATTACAGGGTCAGGCAGTTTTTTAGCCCTTAACTGAGAAATTAAGAAGTGTCTAAGGCTATGGAAATAGAAATCGCAACCCAGTACACTCTCAATTGTTCTAGCCCAGACACTAGCAGTGCTAATTTGTGCCTGACGATAACCCTCTGGGGTTCTGGAAACAAACAGCCACTCGCTATCTATGCCTAACCGCTTACGCTCTTCCATCCATAAATCATAATATCTCTTAAACTGTTGTATAAAAACATATTTGTACAATAGTTTGCCACGACTACCTCTACCCTTAGTGGTTATTTTCTCTGGCGTTTTATATAGACAACCAAAAACAATATTGTCATCTGTGAACCAATTAGCCTTAAACCTTAATAACTCTGCTTTTCTAGCGCCACTAGCACAAGCCAAAGCCATAAAGCAAGCAGCTTGATATTTGCCAAGCTCAACTAATTTTTCAAGACAAGTATCTACTTGCTCTTGTGTTAATACGGTCTTTTCTCTTACTGGTTCAATAGCCACCGTTTCTATCTTCTTGACATTATTACGATATCCCTCGTAATCTTCGTCTAATATATTTTCTATGAAATTACTAAACGAACTTATAATTGCTCTGACTGTTTTTAACCTATTAGGAGAGGCATCAAGCTCGTTTGTCATATAACTAAAGAAGCGAACAAACTCTCTCTTCTTAATATCTACAAACACTTTGTTTGCATTGTGTTCTACGTTCCAACAGAAAAACAATTTAAGCACCGCTGTATACTGATAAACAGTTTGTGCAGATTTATCAGTACTTATCTTATACTCCCTAAACTCATTCAGCAAATCTTTGTTTTCTTGGTCTACTTGCGCCCAAAGTTCTTCTGAAAAAGTGGAAGTTCTTTTTGTAGTTCTACTCATTCAAAAATCATTCCCTTTCACTCAGTGCCCATAATAATTTATTGACATCATATTTATAGTTTTTAATCTTTTTAGTTTTTTCAATTACAATACCACCATTATCAATTACATCTTTTTCATTGATTGATTTCTTAGTAGTTCTTGATAAAAAAGAATTAAATTTGTCAATACTCATAAACCAAGTTTTACTGTTTCTGAAATCAAATACAAATCCAGCAGTGACTTTGTTGTATTTTTGAGCATCTGTAAGACCATCTATTTGATGTTTTTTAATCATTTTACTAGTATCTTTTTTATCGAATTGTATTGAAAAACTTGTTCCGCTTGTGCTTTTTAATTCAAAGCAGAACAGATTAATTCCATTAAACATTAATATATCATATGGATTTCTTAGTGTAAACCTAGTGGCAACACTATCCTGTCCGAATGATGTTGCACTGTCCTTTAGTCGCAAATAAAATATATCACTCGGAACAGATTTTCTAAAATTACTTTCGAAAATCTTACCTTCGTTCATAATCACATTTCCTTTATTATATCCTGTAACGCCGAAATATTTTTTAATATATTAAGGCTTTTTCCGTAGTCAACGTTTTGTGAAGAAATAAGTTTATTATATGACACAGATAACTCTTCTACGTTCTTTTCCAATATTTTCTTAGTACCTCCAAAGTGAGTTTCGGAAGATAATGATATTGTATCTATCTTACCAAAAATATTTCTTAAAAATAACTCCGCATCATCAATGACATATATGGTCTTATCTTTTCTATTTTTAACGTCTTCCCACAATGCAAAACTTACATCATTTTTAGATATGCCAAGTTCTAACATTTTATTAACCTTGTTGTAGTATTCTGATTTATCTCGACAGAGAATTGTGTATCCGTTCTCGTAAGCACATTTAATAATTTCTTCTGTCTTACCAGTACCACGACTTCTATAAATTATATTCATAATATTCTCCTTGATGGTTCGGTCATCACCCATATATTTTGGCAGTCTATTTATCTTCATGCAGACCAAACAGACATATCAGGCTCAACTAACTTAATGTTGAGCCACTTTCACAGAAATTCAAAATTTTGAACCCTTATAAATAAAGGATTTTGAGCTTGATTTTGTGAATAAAATTTAATTTAATATTTTTTAATAAAATTACTCGATTTTCTTTTCCACAGTTACTATAGTATCATTATGCCACCCACCATGTGCCACCAATAAAATCTCTACTATCTCAAATCCATATTTCTTACCTATTCCACCAGAATTCCAACAACAAGTTACTACATAACCATCTTTCTTCATTACCCTGCCTATTTGCTCCTTTTGTTTCGACCAATAACTTGACTGTGTGGTTTCCATATTAACTGTCTGACCCATCTTTTTATAGCACTCTGAAACCTGTCTTGGACTATAAGGAGCGTCAAACAGAACCATATCGCAAGATTTATCATCAAACAACTTAAAAAACTCCAATGAATCTAAATGATAATCTGTATCATATGCAGTATCTAAGTCATTTGTAATCGTACCTAATTTACTTGAATTTGCAAAAGGGTCTAATATAATATGCTTCTCAGGCAACTTAGCTATGTACTTATTTATTATCTCTTCAATAGGCTTAATACTAAAAGTATTACTATTTGGCATACACCACACTCTATTAATTTCCATTTTATTTTTCTCCTTTTCTTAAAATTTTGTAATACTTTACAAAATTTTCACTCTTTTATGAAATAAAATAAAATGCTTATTTTAGTCATCATAGCCCTAAAAGAAGACGAAGTTACTCGTCAGATGTTTCAGACTCAGCAACTTCGTTCTTTTTGTTAATCTTTTTCGGTTTTTCTACTTTATCATAAAGTCGTTCAGAAAGATTCTTCATCTCATCTACAGGAACGATAAAGTAATCGAACTCGTCTATTGTACGGGTTTTACCATCTGTACAATCAAATTTTCCAAGTTCAAGGTCGTAACCAGTAATACTAATAGTAAGACCAGAAGTTAATCCCGCTCTTAATACAGTCATACCGTTTCCTCCTTCCAATTCGATTGGAGAATTTTCTTCTCTTTTTGCTATCATTTGACGATAGCACTCTCTGGAACAACAAAAGTTCTTCCAAGAGTTTTTCTTAATACAATTACTACAAGCGTAGTACTTTTCTCCACAATTATTACAAATACGATTATAAGTCATTGCGTTCACCAACAATATTTATGCAGACACCCCTAAAAGAGTGTCTGCATAAATGCACCTGAAATTATTATCAGGTTGTCTCGTCCTCAGTATATACCTTGAAGGTATAAAGAGTTCTGTCAAGACAGCCCTTAACAAATTCAAGACCAAGGTTCTGTACAACAGGCTCACCATCAGCAGAAACGTCAAAGTTCCAGTTACCGTCAACCTGTGCCTGACCCTCAATCTCGCAAGGGAATAACTCACCAGTACATACGTCCTTTGCAATACCATAAGCGGTAGCAAGAACAACCGGAGGAATACCGTCAGAGTTTACGGTGATAGTCTGTGCATTAGTATCAGACTTGAAGCTATATGCACAAGCAATCATGTCTCCAGCGGTGGGAGCATCTGTGCCAAAAGTAATCTCCTTAGTACCAGAGTCATAAGAGAAAGTCTCTGTTCCAGTAGCAGTAGCAGCTTGTTTATAAGTCTTAGAATAAGTGCCATCAGCACCTACAATATAAACAAATTTGATTTCGCTACCAGCAGTACCAGTAGCAGTAAACTTAGTCTTGTACTTACCATCACTACCTGCCTCAATTACATCATAATATGTAATAGGGGTAGAACCAGTAACAACCTCAGTACCATTCTGAATAGCCAGTACCTCAGTATTAAATGTAGCAACAGTTACATTCATAGTGGCTCTACGAGAGTGTGAGAAGCCACCGCCGATATATACGTCCTTGGTATTTATATGTATTCGCTAAATACATACCATACAACAAATGTATGCTCATGCTTTCACATGAGAGTAGGTCATATCACAGACTTATTAAAAGTCTTTCCCCATTTCACAGTCGCTTGACTGTTACGCACCGCCGTGCTGACCGTCGAACCTTACTTGAATAATTTATTCAAGTCTTGGCGGCTGATTGTCCATTATTACAGTACTTAGGCTTGCACCATATACTATCCACATTATTCTTTCTACTTTCGTCACATTCACGCTTGTTAATTAAAACTACGTTGTAGTTAATGTGGCTCTTAGGAGTTTCCAGCCATTAAAGGAATTTTTCGATACTTTTCACAAAGTAAAGGGAACGTTATATTATTCCTGCACCCAATATCTTCCAATAGGTCGTTAATCTATTGCGTTTTTAAAACAGCTCTATATTTCTATAGACGTTGAGACTATATCTTCATACATTTTATGTATGCACTCCATTTCGATTTAAAGGGTTCTCACCTACGCACTTGCGCCCTACTCTTATTGCAATTAACCCATTGCTAAAAAAGATAGTCGTTGAACCTTTCTCCTAATAGGAGACTTGGTTGCGGATTATCCAATACCAATACTTATTACCATACCTTAGTAGTTAATTAAGCCATTACTATATTACTATAATAACTTGGTATATTGGTCTCTAAGGAGTTTCCCGCAATTAAAAGTGTTTTCAAATACCAATCAGTATTTGGAGCAGTATTATTTACCCGTGGGATATACCATTTCCATTGTATTTTCAAGAGAAGTTGTCTTACAGTTAGTAAGATATGCAATAATGCTCTTGTCAACAGGCTTTCTTAAAAGAATCTCAAATGCCTGCTGCATAGAGAACTGTTTAGGTGTAGCTAAAGCCATAAATTTTCAACTCCATTCATAACATTAGATTAATTAATACTAGAAGCCCAATTAATCTTTTCCCAATTAATAGGGTGTTTCTTCGTATCAATACAACCAGCATTTAATTTATTCAATGTATCTTGGTAATTACTCATTTTGTTATACCTAAAATACATATCATACAGTGTATAAACAGGCAAATCCCACACAGACGTAGGATTACCCAAATGGCACTCAACAAATGAAACTATAGTGTCAAAGGTTATATATTGTTTCCTTTGAACTTTTCGTTCATCGTAATCATGCTTTAAGATATATTTCTTTGCTCTTTTGTTGCCACCCTTTAAGAAATCAAAATCCTGATTAATCCAATTAATCTGTCTCAACATTTGAGACAAAAGGTTATAACTCATTTCAGCAAATACTATACTATCTTCATTTATAATATAAATATCATTCTCATTTTTTACATTATATAATACAGTCTGTTGTGTGTTCTCCCTAGTGATAACAGACAAGGCATATTCGCCTGTTAAACCTAAGAAAAAGTTTAAGGCATCTCTATATATATCAGAAACTAAAACACCATCAACTGTAATATCATATTCTTTTAAATATAATTTACAATCCTTTTTCTGACCTACAGCCATACTAAGGAATAATGTCCAATCACTTTCTATATCTTCATACCAAACTTGATTTTCACACCATAAAATATCTGCGTATTCTATTCTGCCACAAGTCAATACGCTAACATATGCCCTATAATTACTATAACCTAGTTTCTCTATATCTCCTAATGTAGGCTGATATAGTGTGAGAAATTTGGTTATACTTTGGGCTGTACCCCTCATCAAAGAAAGAGTTTCTACTTTATTCATTTTGATTCTTGCTATGAAAATTTCTAGGCAGATAAGATATTTTAGGGATTTCGACTGCATTTTTGTCAATTTCTTCAACAGGATAAACAAGTTTACTATTAATATTTTGGTTCTTAGGCAATCCACCACAGTCAATGTTGCTATTAACACTAACCTCATAAATCATCTGCAAACCGTAGAAATAGTTACTATAATCTCTTGGTTGAAAACCACGAGAGTATGGCGCACCAGTAATAGGCAAATCTGTTATCTTGCTATTAAGTATTTTGTCTATTTCAGACATAATAAGGTAAGGGCGATATCCCTCTTTTACTTTCCAACATTTTAAATGAGAAATAATATCTATCAAAATATTTACTCTCCTAAACCCAGTATTTTCATCAACATCATAGCCACCACTTAAATTTACTAAAATAAATGTTTGCTGTTTAGTTTCTGCTTCTGGTATTTTAGGAAGAGGAAATACATTTTTATAAAAAAGAACGTCTGTATTCTTTATATCAGGTTGAGAATATACCGAATAATTTAAATCAGGAAAATCGTTCATATTATCAGAACCACTTTCGGGATAATAATAGAGCAATTTGCATATATTTTGATTTCTCAAAATCTTTTCTCCGATTATATTATCTACAATTTTAGACAACTCTGAATAATATGGCATTATACTAACCCTCCTAATTCTATTTCAAATTCAGTTATTCTAGTATCACTTGTATCACTAACACAAGACACTATTAATCTTTCATCGCTAGGTCTTAAATTAAGCACAGTGAAATGGTTGCCATCGACATCACTAATTTTGTAATATCTGCTATTCGCACCACTAAAAGTAAATGTGAATACAGCATTTGTGGCAACATTATTTACATATTCATAAACGCCAAACGTTTGTCTCGCATTCAACTTAACGAACCTAGAGATAGGACTAATTACTATTTTAGAAACCATAGGTAACACATTAGAAACTTTGACTTGTACTGCCGAGGTCACATCAGGTTTATTTACCATTGTGGCTATGAAGCCACACTCGCCTAATTTCAACAGTTTAAATTCGCCTGTATATGGGTCTATTTCGGCGACACTAGGAGACGTACTCTCCCAAATTACTTCCTCGTCAGTTTCTTCTCCGTCAAGTAAAACTCGTGCGTTTAATTTTCCTGTGAAACCTATAACATTTTCTATATTACCAGTAGGAATAATAGCAGTATAATTATGTTCAACATAATTAGCTATTCCTAAGTCAAACCTGTCATCGTCAGATATATTGTCAAGGTCAATATAAAAATTTATAATCTTTTGAGACTCAGAATTAAATGTCTCTCTTAAATCATAATCTCCACGACTACGAATTTTATAAACACTAGACCCGAATATAAATCTATTATTTATAGAAACCCTGTCGCTGTAAACATTGTCTTGACAAAAAACTTGCAGTCTACTATTAGCTACTTCCATTTCTGTACTTCTCTGCAACTGTGTTTCATTAATCTTATAATCAATCACACACGGTTCTTTATGAATGTTTCCATATTTATCCTCTGTATTTATAGTGTTATTACAACGCCTTACATAAACACTAGAAGTTGCAGTAAGTATATTTTCCAAAGAGTAAACTATCCAAATATTGTTTTCAAACCTATATCTTGTACCCAATTCAGGACAATGTTTAATGTCTGGAAATATAATTTTACGATAATCGTCATTAACCCTTTGTCCAGTAGTAGCATCTATAAGAGTTGTAACTCTACATATAATGGGTTTAAATTCTAATGTACCAAAAGCAATTTCTTCTTCTATACCATTTTTCTGGTATGTAGAAGAATTGGTAAAAGTTTTATCAATTAATGCTTGCATGGCATCGTGCCATCTGTCATACGGTTCGGGAGTGTTGCTTATAAACGTATCATAATATTTCATATGTTTCTCCCTTTCTTAACAGCATCAATGCAATAGAATATATTAGACTTCATTTCTTTATGATTGATTGTTGATAAATTTTCATTTATCCCGTTTAGTGTACTCACAAGAGAAATGAAGTTTTCAGCTTCTATTAAGTCATTAAACCCTTGAAATTCAAGAATTAAATGCTCAATATATGTAGATAACTGCTCATAGTTATCTGTAGACTTTTCATATATTTTTAAGCATGCGAATATTTTTCCAATAATTTTATTAAAATAACTATCTATTTCTTCTTCGCTCAAATTTTTAAAATAATCCTTACAAACCATAGTCACCCACCGCCCACTGTTTGAAATTAGTGTTTGCGAGACCATAATCTGTCATATCCTGAGAAGCTATTTCTCTTAGCTTATCTGCATATTCTCTTTTCTCTTTAAGGTTTTTCTCTTCGGAATAATGCTTAAACTTTTCATTACTTTTATATTTAGCTTATCATATAAAAGACCGTTTGGTTTTCTCATAATTTCTTATGAGCATAGACTATATCTTTACCCTGTTACGGGTATTCCCCACTTCGGAACGCTTGTTCCTAACGGTATCTCAACCGATAGTCGTTGAGGGTTTTCCTTTTCGGAACTTCCCTGCTGATTGTCCAATCTTATAACTTTTCAAACATTTACATATAAGCGTATTTCATCTTTCTGCTTTAGTATATAAGCTCTAAGGAGTTTCCAGCATTTCAAGGAATTTATGTATAAACTTCCGTATTATACAAGACTTTAAACAACGTTGTGTTCTCAAATCATTATCGTTAAGATTTAATTCCATTTGTACAATATCATTGATATTGTATTCTACCCAAGAAATAACCATAAGTTCAGAGAGAATATTCTTCTCTTTAATACTAAGAGTAAAATTAAACTCTTTTGAGGTAGTATCTACATCTTCTATATTAGGACAATTATGGAATTTGGCTATAGCCTTTATAAGAAATGTCTCTAGTAAATCTTCACCAAGTTCAAAATTTTCCTTAAATAAATTCTTTAAGTGATAATCCTGTATAGAGTTTAAAAATATGTGATAAATCTCACTAAATTCTGTATTAGCACTCACATACTTAACCCCCTCTCAATATGGATTACTTGCGACCATCTATCAGTTTCTGTATAGCATTATATCCTGCTAATTCATCATTGATATTGATTTTTGTAAGTTTACTAATAAGATTCACTTTGTTAAGGTCAAAACTTTCACCACTAGCTGTTCTATAAACAATATTCTGTACAAGAACCTGTTTTTGAGCATCGTTCATAGTGCTAACAATTTCCTCAATCTCTTTGTTAGAACGAGAACAAATATGTGTAATCACATCAAGATTAAACAATCTACTATAAACATCTGAAAGCCCTAAATGATATACTGCACTAGGGTCACAAATGTAAAACAGTCCGTTCTCTGCAAAACTACTATCATTATTAACAATATCAGTTAAACGAGAATATAAGCAACTCTTAGTTTGACCGAATTTATCAAAATGCAAAATACTTCTGCCATCATTAAGATTTAAAGTGCCATAACAAAGAGAAACGATTTTAACCTGTTTATCAGGACGTATTTCCTCGATGTTATCCATATTCATGGTAAGAGGAGCCTTTTCAACAGTGGCAGTTTCAGCTACAGTTTCCTGTGGCTTGTTCTGAGCCTGTAACATATTTAGAATTAAATCTAATTTGTTTTCAAGCTCTGCGTTTTTCTGTTTAAGTAAATCTAACTCACTAGACTGAGTTATTTCCGTTTTCTTGCTTGTAGTGCTAGGCATACAGCAATCCCCTTTCAATCCAAAATAATAAATTAGTACAGAGGAATAATATCCTCTGTACTAAAATAATATATCGTCAATTAAGACAGCGTAATAAGACCAGCAATAGCATTGGTAGCAATTGCGATACCATAAGACTTATTAATAGTGGTGCTATTAGTAAGGTTTGCAGTATCAAATGCCTCGATGGTATTGCTATAAGAGTCGCCCTCGTAAACGAGTTTAACAGGCTTCTGAGAAGATGGAGAGATTACATAAATCTTCTTGTCATCAAGAGCAAGCTTGTAAGGAGAAGTCCAATCTGCAACCTGGGGCAGTACAAGAGTATCATAACCAAACGCAGTCTGAATATAGCCCATCTTTACGAAATCACTATCAATCATGTATCTATAGTTGTTGCCATCAGGCAGGATATTAGAAACTGCAAGCTGAGTACCCATAAATACAGCCTTTGCGCCATTGTTATAAGCGGTTACAGTCTGTGCAAGACGAATAGCCTCGTTCTTAGAATAACCAGTTACTTTAAGACCAGTGTTCGCAGTAGCAGGAAGGTCAAGCATAGCGGTGTTAAATGCAGTAAAGCACTCCTTGGTAATCTGAGCCTCCAGAGAAAGAATTGCCTTAGTTACAAACTTAGCGATGCTTTCAAGACCACACATTACCTTGTAAAGACTTACAGATACGGAAATAGCTCTGTTCTCAGGAACAACAGTAGCCATACCCTCAAACTGCTTCTGGAAGTTTACAGTTCTCTGGTCTCTACCAGCCTTAGAAATATAGAACAGGTCATTAGGCTCTACAGTAAACTGTGCACTATCACCCCAACCGATATTTCTCTGCTCGGTATAGATACCAATACTCTTATCAAGGACATCAGGAATAATCATATCAATAAGAGAGTTTACAACTGCAAAGTAAGCCCACTTAACCATAGGGTTATTAGCCATAGCAGTAGCATTAGCAGCACTAAAATCTACATTGGCAAGCTTAGAAACTTCCTTACCAATAAGAGCATTTACCTTGGTCTCCTTCTCAGAGAAAGAAATAGACTTGTCATAAGTATAACCATCTCTATGCTCAACATCAGAGAGGTACTGATTAAGATAATCAGCAAACGCAATCTTTACGTCAGACTGATTTTCAGAAAAACATACTAACTTATTCATTTAATTTCCACCTTTCTATAAATTAGTTAATCTCTACTACATATCTGTAAGTAGGCAGAGGAGTCTTAGCAATAGAAGTCTGACCTATGTGCAGATTATCTGTGCCAACCTTGTGCAGAGAAAGACCTGTACCAGCCGCATCTGCTGCTTCAAGAGCAAACTTATCCGCAGCAGGAACAAGATAATCCTTAGTGGAAATATCCTTGATAGACTCGGAATAAATCTCAATCTCGTCACCTACGTTGAGGAATGTAGCATCAATCATACGACCAGCGTTGTTGACAAAATATCTAGGGTCAACAATAATATTCTTCATTTCGAGGTCTCCAACCTTAGTGATAACAACCTCGGGAGAAGTAGCAATCCAAAGACCCTTATCGGTAGCAGCAGCCTGTTCAGCCACCCAAACATCCTTCTCGCCAATAGTAGTAGACTTCTTAACGAGCTTAAATACAGAACCATTATCAATATCACTAGTGCAAACAGCAGTTCTATTATAAGAATCAATATTCATAGCTGCTACACGAGTCTTAATTACAACATTATGTAATGCCATGTTATTCAACACACCTTTCAAATTAAATTCTATCCCAAATACTGCCGCTAGGCTGAGTATTAGGTACGGGCAAGCCCATTCTTACAAAACCAGTAGAATCTGCTCTATCAAATACCTGTGCTTTTACATAATTCTTCCAAGCATCAATAGAACTGAAATTCTTAAACTCAGACATGAGCTTCTGCTTATCATCTTCTGAGAAAGAGAAACCCTTTTCTGTAATTTCAGACATAACACTTTCCATCTGGGACATCTCGGCTTCTCTAGCCATTCGTTCCTCAGTGTCACATTTGAACTTCTTTAAATCCTCATAGTCGCTCATGCTTTCAAGCTTTGCCATATAAGCATTTTTATCAGCCTCTAAGCGAGCTATAGTGTCAGACATTTCAGCAATCTTAGACATAGCAGTCTCAATACTCATATTCTCTTCTTTATCGTCATGATTATCTTCCTGCTTATCATCAGAATCATCATCGTGATTACCGTCATCATGCTCATCGTCAGACATTTTTTCAGCAGTTTCGCCACCACACTCAGCAGAGTTTTCAACCTCGGCTTCCTCTGAATTCTTAATCTCCTCGGTTTCCGAATTATCTACTTCCTCTGTCTTAGTGTCCTTATTATCTTCCATTTTAACACCAACAGGTGATACATCGCAGTTGTCTACTTCTGCTAAATTTTCATCAGAATTTTCAATAGGCTGTGTAGTTTCCTCTGTAGAGTTCTCTACAACTTCCTCACTATTCTTGATTGTATCTTCCATCTTCTGTTCACACCCACTTTCTGACTGATTTATATAATCTGCAAAATATAAACTGAAATCATTTTCCGAAATACCAAACTCAGAAAAGTTTTCAGTAGTTAAACCTAATTCTCTATAATGTTTAAGTAAATGCTCTTTAACATTTCCTTGAACAATTCCCTGTTGAGAGGCTCTTTGGAAAGCCGCTTGCACACCATCTTTATGAACAACAAGTTTGCCATCTCTAATAACATGGTGTGGATATTTGAACTTAGTAATTTCTGGCTCTTTCGAACTGAAATCACCAACCAAATATGCTTCTTTTAGCAATGCTCTCTTATTGCTTGCCTTGACGATAGGATTAAACAATTTTCTACGGGGATTGCTCCACGCACCACTAACAGCACTTTTAGCACTATTATCTATCTTAATCCCATCAGCAAATTCAATACTATCAAGATATTTAGATTTATCCTTGGAGAATTCCAACAGAGTAGCCCCACAACCTTTTACAGCAGGAGCGATTGCTTCTCCTAGAATAGTAATACCCTGTACGCAAAAATCCTTTATTATGGGTTTATCACAAAATTCCTGTTCTTCTACTATAGTACTTATTTCAATACTAACATCTTTAAACCCACCAGCTTTTTCAAACACTTCAATAAGTCTACCACAGTATTTTGTCCATATAAGGGCTGTTACTGTCATAAAAGTTCTATTATCAACTTGTTCAAAAACCACTGGGTTTTCAGAACTCTCTTTTATAAATCCTACAGGAACTTCATCAGGTTCATGTCCTTCAGCATCATCAAGCCATCTATTGTATTTCCACACAATAGGTTTATCATAAACACTATAAGCACATCGCTCAATAACTTCTTTATCAACAGGAAGCGTATGAGCGTTTTCTCCACTAGCAAAAGCTCTTATTCTCATTTTTCTAAAAAGAGATTTATTAGTATCGTCTATGAACTGGGTAGTATCTACAAATTCTGCACTATCGACAGAAAAATTAACAGTCTGTTCTATGCTCAACACATTTCACCCCTTCCTGTTTACTAAGATACTTATTGAGTTTTTCTGTTTTAAAATAATAATAACCATCATCTTCTATTCCTAAAAGACAAAAGCCATTTTTGATTAATTCATCTGATTTTTGTTTATCACAAATATAAAAATATTTGCTGTTAAACTCCGCAATGTTGGTTATAAACATACCGCCACTTCCTTACGGAGCACTGTTGAAGATAATATCCAAATCATAGTCTACGTCAGATATTACTCTAATTGATTTAGTACCTGAAACTTTGATTACCTCTAATAATTTTGCTTCCAATTCGTCTTCGCTGTTCGTAGAATACTCTACATAAGTTACAACACCTTGGCTGTCAACAACTTTATCCATTAAAGGAGACCATAATGTGCGATTCTTCTCTTCTTTAATCAGTGTTAAAATTTTATATGTCATACCATTTCACCTCATTACACAGTAACATATTTATCTATCACCGAATCAAGTAGCTGCAACTTATAAGGTTCGCTACCGTAATCAGTGAATAAATCTACTAATGTAATAGAAAGTGCGGTATACTTAGATAACCTAGAAAGTAAACCATCAAGAAAGATTTTTGTGGTATAATCTCCTACCTCAATAGCTTTATCAACGGTATCATAAATCATTTCTTGAAGTTCAAGATTTTCATTATAATAGTCTACAATTAAATCTAGCGGAGTATTATAGTCTTTATCTCCTATAGGAGTAGCCCCATAGATTGTAAGCATATCTCTACTCGCTTGATATCCCGAAATGCTATCTGCAAATTCGTCACCCAAATAAGCGTGTGCCAATGCAGGATGCAATATTTCGGCAGTTCTAGCCATCTTAAATTTAACACTCAATAAACTCATGTCTCTGTCTAAAAGTCTATTAAGAGCAAAACATTTAGCTAAAACATCATTCAACATATTATTTAATTCTTCTGAAATCAATCCCATTATTTAATCACCACCTAATCCTGTGAACCACACACGAAGCTAAAGCTTCGGTGCTTCTTGCTCAATAGTGCTAACGCACTAAGTATCAACAAGCTATCCCGACAGTTCCTGCCGTTCTTATATTTTATTAGACCATACTAAGTCCAACATTCATTATATTTATTGCAGCATTTTCATCTCGATTAAGAGTTTTACCACATTCACAAGTCCACACTCTATCAGTAAGTGTAAGTTCTTTATTGATTGCTCGGCAGAACCTGCACATCTTACTTGACGGAAACCACTTATCAATTTTAATAAATTTCTTTCCTCTGTCAACTAACTTATAAGCCAGAATTGTTCTGAACATTCCAAAGCCATTATCGTTGGTTGATTTGCCGAGATTAAGTGATTGAGCTATATTTTGCATATTTATATCTTCAACGCAAATATAATCATATTCATTAGCAAGTTGTGTACTTAACTTATGAATCCAATCTTTACGTTGATTAGCAATACGCTCTTGAACTCTTGCAACTCTTATCTTCTGCTTTTGATAATTGTTACTACCATACTTCATATGTGAAAGTTTTCTTTGTTCTTTAGCAAGAACACTTTGTACATTACGATAGAATTTAGGATAATTAGCTTCTCTGCCTTGACTATCGACATAAAAGCTATGACTTGCATAGTCTAATCCTAATGCCTTATTCTTATCTAACCGAACATTTGGTATGTACTGCTCATACTCAACAAGAATAGAAACATAATACTTTCCAGAAGGTGTTTTCGTAATGGTTGCAGACTTTATTTTTTGACTATTAGAAATGAGTCTATGTTGTCTTATTTTTACAAGACCGATTTTTGGAAGTCTTATTCTTCCATTTTCAATTCTTAGCTTTCCACCTTTATCATTATTGGTGGTATAACTGTTCTTATCTCTTTTCTTGCTCTTGAATTTAGGAAACCCAACTTTAGGGGTTCTAAAGAAATTGCTATAAGCAGTTTGTAAATTCATCTGAGCATTAGCAAGAGCTAAACTGTCAACTTCCTTTAACCACTCAAAATCTTCCTTATATTGTGCAGGGGTATTATTGAGCCTTTGCTTTGTTTCATTATAGAACTTAATCTTATCAGCAAGCATTTTATTGTAGATAAACCTTACACAACCGAAAGTTTTTGCAAACATTATTTCCTGTTCCTTAGTAGGGTATAATCTAAATTTATAAGCCTTATTTGCCATTACAATCACCCCTTTCTATATTCGTCATTTGCCTCCGCCGTCTAAAACCAGCGGGATTTCTGACATGAACTATACACGAAGCTAAAGGTTCGGAGAGTTCTTGGTTCAATCCTTTAACTCGTTAGAGCCTCTATCCCAAGAAGCCTCTGTATTATCATTATCACTCATAGGATTAGGCGGTCTACCAACTTTGCCGCCCACACCTGTTCCTCCTGCTTTTTTAGTATTATCAGAGGTTGCCTCATCTAAAAGAATCATAACCTTGTCTTTTAAACCTAGAGCTTTAGTAAGTGACAGACTCCTAGTTAATTCAAATGCAGTCATATCAACTGCTCTTGCAGCTTGCTGAACATCAACCAATCCCATTTGAGCGAAATCTTTAAATCTTGACATTCTTTCGTTTTTATAATCGGGCAAATCAACATCATGAAATTTAATTCTAAACTTATATGTTTTAGTCTTTTTATTTACGAAATATTCCACGAAGTTTTCGAACATAGGATATAGCGAATACAATATATTAACATCTACAGCCGAAGCCAATTTAGACTGGTGAGAGTTTAATTTAGTATTAGATAACATAACATCAGCCGAAGCTACACCTTGTTCTGCGACATTTCTATTAGCATCATTTTCTATATTGGTATCACTAGTATCAAACTGCACCGCCTTGATATCGTCAAGTGGTAATGCTACAAGACCTATCTGTTTACTTAAACCTTGTCTAGCAACTCCTAAAAACTTACCAAGCATATCAGGAGTCATATTAATTTGATTTTGAACCTGTCCACTCTTAGCGTCTTTATTAAATCCTATAATACCTACTAACAATTTAGAAGCTTCAATAAAATATTTATCTACTTGCAATTTCCTCACAACTCCTGCCGTGCTAATATTAGGAAACAGAGGAGAGAAATAGGGGATTATAGTAGCTATTTCTGGACTAGGCTTGAAACACCAGAATCCATCATCAGGAGACGTTTGATGCCAATACACAAAACTAGTATTCCTGTATTCTGCTGATTTACTAGGTTTATATTGTGTAGTAATCTTCTCAAACACATCTCTATACATTTTCTTGAAAATCTTTGGGTACATATTGATGTCTACACCATAGTTTCCAAAAAACCAATTCATATCATAGTCGAATAAAAGACCATGAGAAAAACGACCAGTTATCTTGCAGAATTTAGGAGGTAATTCTTGAAGAGTATATCTTTCGCCATCAGACCTAAGAACACCATAATACACTCCTTGCCTAAACATTTGTCTTAAAACAAGCTGAAACTCTTGCTTAAAGTCAAAGCGTGATATGAAATCGTCAAGTATTTGCAAATCCTCTTTCATTTCTTTGCTATTCATATCTTCATCAGTGTAAGCATTAATAGGGTCAAACACCAAATTAAAGCAAGCCATATCTGGAAGATATCTAAGCATACGCTTATAATACATATTCTGATTTTCTAAACTTTCAGAATATGACATAAGAACATCTTCGCTTGATTTAGGATTTGCAAGAGCCTTTTCTATACCATCAAGTGTAGCTTCCATAGGGTTCATGGTTATATTTTTCATCTGTGCGTTTACAGCATCAGGAGTAAGCAACCCTCTGTTATAATATGAAGACCTATAAGAATTACTAAACTCTAAAAAGTCCCAAGCGTTTAATACTTGATTAACCTGTTCCTCGGTCAACATTTCTGTATTTTCAGTCAACAAAAATCACCTCCATTAATATGACATTATATAACTCAACCAGTCAAGTTGTTGCGGTTGAACCAAAGCATCTTCTAATGATTTAGCATAATCCAATCCGTACACTAAGCTCATTACTCTATCCTTACGTCTGCCTGATTTTTCTTTGGCGGAAATATATCCGCTAACAACTACTCTTTCAAGGTTTACCGCTTCATTAACAAAAGCGGTTGTTTGAACATAAGGATTTAAAATTCTTCTTCTCAAATCCTGGTCTTCAATCTTGTAGAATTGATATGTTTTATTAAGATAATCCATAGCATCCTGAGAATCTACCAAGAATGATATTTTATTTGTGTCTATGATATCTCTGGAATGAACAAGCATTCTACTCTTGTCCTTCGCACTAGTACTAACACTATAAACAACAGGAACAGCGTTAGGACTTATGACTCTGTTAGACTTAACTTCATCATAATTCATCGCTGTCCATGCAGGATAGGTAACATCTCTGCCCTCATCATATGTTTCTGTAGTGCAAATATCGAGTACGCCTTGACCTACACCCTGTCCATCAACAACAGCATAGTCACAATCAAATTCGTAAAATAATTGTTTTAGTCGTTTAGCCTGTATAAGAGAGTTTTGTCCATGACAGCTTTCGGCATAAGACAATATACGTTTATACCCACCACTATCAGGAATTAATCTCATTATCCAAAATGCAGTATTATCGTTTGCTTTGCTTTCTACAAGGGCTATATCCATACAAAGAAGTCTAATTTCGTTAGGCAATTTTTCTTGCCAATACGGGAATTTGGTTTTGTTATCTTTGTATGTAATATATTCTTCATCACTCATACAAACCATTGCCCTGACGTTTTCTCTACGTTTTTCGAGTTCTCTGTATTTATAGAAAGCGTTATTATTATTTCTTTCAGGTAAACATAAATATTCGGCACATAGAATGTCTCTGGACTCAGGGTTATCTTTAAAAGATTGTTCAACAATATCTCTAGAAATATATCTATTCTTAACACCAAGTTGATATGGTAAAGCAACTGTCATATAAGACATATTGTCCTGCTCCATATTCTTTATATATTCTAAAAAGTATTGATAAGACCATTCGTCAGCACCTCTAATAGAACTTAGATATAGTTGCTTATTAGCTTCTTCCGGCAATTCCGACCTTTCTTTAGGAGACAAATCCATGTATGTAGGAGTTCTTATGCTCGTCAAGAAAGGAACAAATACTCTTTGTATAATTTCTTTATCAGTTCTAACAAACTCATCTACAATAAGAATATTGCATCGTGCCACATTGTTATCCTATGAGTTTTTTATCTCATAGTTCTTATAGTTTTATTCCTATAAGTTCGGCGTACCTTTTCATCTTTATAAGATGTCGGAGACTCTTGGAGTTATTATACTCTAACTAGTAGTTTCAAACTCTACGCTCTGTGCGTGTTAATCTTTTTAATTATTAACTTCCGCTCTGATTAGCATTTCAGCCTTCCAGTTTTTTCTCCAATTTCAATTATATATCACTATATAATCAGGCGCATAATTCACCAAGCGCATTTTCATTATACGGTACAGTAATAATTTCTGAACCATTATGAAACAATATTCTACTCTCGTTTTGACCTATCTTAACATCAGCAATTTCTGCCCTAAGATTAGGGCTTGCTCTCATAAATTCTTGAACTTTTTTTATAAATCTTGAACTCTGCCCCTTAGTAGGTGCTACAACTACAACTTTTTGGTCTGGATATAATCCACATCGTTGTAGCGCAAAAAGCAATGAAATCGTTGACTTCGCGAGTCCGCGCGAAGCTACAAAAATAAAATTGGAATAAAAATTCATAAGGTATATTATAACTTTCTGGAAATCATAAAGCCTTAATCCTAAATACTCCGTTATATATCTATGAGGATTGGCTCTCCAATAGGCAATCCAATCCTCGCAACTTTCATTATATTTCTGCGTTTTAGTGAGATTTCTTTTGTCTTTTCTTCTTTTGATTATTATTTTTTTACTATCATTCTGTGTTTCCATCAGACTCACCTGTTTCTGATACTACCTTTTCTACTTTTGTTTCAGCATTTAATTGCTTTAAATCATTTATTATATCAATGCTATATTTATCATACAGTTCATCAAATCGTTTAGTATAAGCGTTTTCCCTACCCAAAGCCCTAAATAGATTGCCTGTAAATGCCGCAATAATCATTTTAATATTGTCAATATCTGCTAAGTCATCATCTACGGTTTTTATGGGTCTATGCATTTCTATATCTTTTGTTGTTATACCAACTGTTTTAGTTTCTGCCTCATCGTTTTGTAATTCTATAAGACCACTATTTCTAAGTAAGTCTTGTAGAGTCTTTACTTTCTTATCTACAGCTTCAGAATTCTCTCTATCTTTACGAATGTCTAAGCACTGCAAACAAACTTCTTTTACCATAATATCTATTGATTTTTCTGTTATACCATTAAGCTTATCAGACCAATCAAGATATTCAGTTTCAAGATATGCTAAATCTTCATTACTGAAATTACCCCACTTTTGAATAAGCTCATCAGTGTCATACTCAATAATTTCATATTTATCAGTATCTATTTCTTTATTTTTAGGTTGTCTCTTTACCTTAGTTATTTCAGCGAAAGAAACAATACCATCTATCTTGTCTTCACCTTGGCTATCGTCAAAAGTATTTCCCCAACCATTGTTATTGGCAAAAGCTATATTTTGCATATAAGCCTGTACTAAATAATCTTCTCCATACATAGTAGACTTCGGGTTCTTAATCGTTTCCAAAGCACCTTGATATGCAGTGTGGTTATATGGTACGTCTATTTTTCTACACATATAATATATAGCTAGATTAGGAGATTTAAATTTTTTTAAATAGTTAGGATATATTACATTTTTGACACAATCCTTACAATATGGTATTTTGCCAAATGTTTTATGCATTTTATCCTGAGTAACATAAAAGTTAGCCTGATTTTTTGCACCACAGCATATACAAGTCAACTTTAATGGCTCATCGTTTTTTATTGTTTGTCTAGCCATTTACTCACGACCTTTACAGCATAACAGGATATACACACTCTATACCATCAGAATTGCATACACAAACCGTTTGAGATGGTTTACCAGACAACCTTTTTTCGATAGTATGAGAATCTCCACTTCCAGCAAGTGAGCCGCCCTGTACCACACGGATTCCACTTTCGTCACTAAAAGCGGGATAATGCCTGTGCCCCATGCAAACAGCATATGGCTTATATCCTATCATCATAATCAAACTAGCAATAGATGATTTTGACATAGAATCATAATCCCCGTGTACACTTATATATTTATTCTCTCTAATAGTAAGTTGAGATATCCCAGTATCAAGGTTGTCATCTACCATATGAAAATTCTCTATATGAGAAAGCGAATTGCCAACAGCCCAAGACACTAAGTCATCAAGTCTTTCATCATGGAGAGCCAAATTCTTGTCAGATTCGAGTCTTGAATGATTACCTGAAACACTTGTAAAGTAAACGTTTTTTGCTGTTTTAGTAAGTTCATAGCAAAATGAACTGATAAGCTCTGTCGCTATTTTAACTTGCTGTATAACATTTTCTCTATTGGTAACTTGAATACTACGATGTATTGAACCAGATATCAAATCTCCACACAAACTTACATATATATTTTCAGCGTTGTGTAACTTTTGAATTTTAACAATTTTACTTAAATATTTATTTAATCTCTCTGTCGCAACTGCTGTATTATAAACACCAAATGCACTGTCAAAAGTCTGCCCAAAATGAGTGTCAGAAAGCATTACTAACAAATCATTATCACTAGTGTTTCTAACTTCATCTACAAAAGGCATTGAAAGCTCATTCCACGATTTATCTGTTACAGAAAACTGCACTCTGCCAATTTCGGAAAGTTTCTGTTCAAGATAATCAAGTTTCTGGTTTACCCTAGCGGCAACATAATTCTGCCTGTTCCAAGCGTTGCGTTCATCTCTAAACTGTATTTTTGCCTGTTCAAGCTCTCTTTTCTTTTCATTCATTTCTTCTAAAACAGAAGAATCACCAACAATTCTATTTTTGTTAGCTTCAAACATTTTCTTAAATGCGGCATATGTCTTACGGTATTTAGATTCTGTGTATTCATATCCTAAAAGCTTATTAAGAATATCAGCACACTCCTGCCAAGTTCCTATAAGACCATTAGCCTTATCTTCGCAGACCCTATACAGAAGCTCTTCTTCTGACTCGTCTACCTGTCTTCTATACTCTTTCATAGTATAAATTCCCCTTCTAATTACTTATGACGATTTGTCATATGCAAGCCCTCGCTATTGCAAAGGCTCGTATATAACGCATAATCATTTCTTAAATACAAACGTATTCACTTCATATGCGACTTTCTCTTCCCACTGGTGATACATTTGCTCAAATATATCATAAGAATCTTTATATACACTCTCAGCACTTTCACCAGCCGCTAATCTCTCATTGTGCATTTTCTCCAATTGAGTATGCAAGAAATCATAATGACGCAACTCATCTTTAGACATTTCATGTAACTTAGTAGCTACAGTCTGGTCTTTACAAGATTTTGCCATTCTAATATAATGTTCTGCCATTTCAATTTCATCAAGCATATACTTAGTCATTTTCCGTTCCATAGACATAACAATCACCTATTTATTAGACTGTGAAGATGTTAATATGTCTATAATTGTTTGCTGACCTTGTTGTATTTCTTTCAGTAAATGAACTGTCTCTTGAAGCAATTCGTTGCTTTTATCGTTTTCTTCTATTGCCAATATCTTTTTATTAATTTCAAAATTCTTTAGATTTATATTTAATATTGCAACACTAAGACTAGTGGTAGTAAGGTCTGTCAATGTATTCAGATTAGAACTATTGATTATCATTGTTACCACCCAACAATCTGATTATATCTTCATTTTGCTGTATAATAGTCTTATTCTGTTCTATACTAATATTTAGTGCTTCCAAAGTTTTATTTAATATTTCATTTGTTTGTTTATTTAATTGTTCTTCTATATGATTTGTCTGCAATTCTATATCGTGATTTAGTTGAGCATAAGTACCAGCTTTTGTAGACTGATATATATTATAAAACTGACTAACATTAGCTAATCCACTAACTAAATCAGAATTTAAGAAAGACATCAAATCAGAAGTTTGGATTACCATAAGGCATCACTCGCCATCTATAAGTTTCCAAATCTGCGATATTATACTAGAACAACAATCTGTTACCATAATCACTGTTCCAATCATACCACACGCAATCATATTGGCGTAAACAGAATATCCTAAAACAATCAAGCCTACCGCTATTGCAGTTAATATTGCAAGTGACACTATATATTTAGCGCGAAATCGTTTATCTCTAATTTTACCCTGACTAATACTATATTCACTAGGTTTAGGACATAAAGGAATAATTCCCACAGATGGAATTAATGCAATCCCTAAGAGCAACCATGAATTATAACTAAAGGTCAAACCTAGTGCAACTAAAAGCAAATATAATATATTAGAAGTAAAATAACATTGTTTAAAAGTTTTGCAGTGATATCCTCCTGCAAACGAACGCAATATCATATAAGTAACAACACAAATAACATAAGGTAAGAAAATTCCTAAAAGCAAAGATATAATAACACCAGTGCCATTAGTTAAAAGTTGAGAAAGTATAAGAAATATAGAATATTCATATACTTCTATATCTTCTTCATTTTCCCCTCTACCTATTTTCTTTGCAATATCTTTAGACTTGTTTTCTATATAAGTAAAAATGTCCATTAAAAACATTCCTAAAATTAAAGTAAAAAGAGGGGTATTAAGCCCCTCTTTTTAGTCTATAATGTCTATAATGAAAGGTTTACTGCTTTTCAGCAATAGCCTTTGCTACCTTACTCGGTACTTTGGGCTGATAGGCATTCATTGAAGTAAACGCCTGTTCAACAGAATTTACAGCCATCTTTTTGAGAAACTTTTTCATATAAGCACTTCCTTTTGTATAATATAAATATTAAAAGTAATTGAATTACTCTTAATATCAGATTAAAAATGAATTCGTAAATCTTATCAGTAAAACAATTTGTGAAAGTTTCATCAACAAACATATTGTTTATCCACGACAATATAGCCACTGTTGCAAATAAAAATGCCGTAGACAGCCAACAGATTACAAATTTATATTTATACCTTTTAAGAGTAAATATATACAATATAATTGGCATAATTATTATTGCTACAAATATATTATATGTTAACTGCCACACAGGACTTTCAAGGAGCATATTAGGGTATTGAACTACAAAATTCAAAGCACCTAATATGTAGGAATCAAGTATGATTCTAGTCTTTGTCTTTGTTCCACTACATACATTGCAGAACAATAAAATAATAAACGCCTCTAAAGGATTATATAAAAGTAAACTTGGTAAAAATGACATTAAAAATTTCCTCTATTACTTATCCAACACAACAGGTCATACCAACAATTATCTCCTGCAAAAAACTTGTCAAGTTTGTGATAGCCATTGTTGTTGATATTGCTTTCTAAAAGTTCGATACATACATTATCTTTAGATATATATGCAATATATGATTTTGTATTGTATGTTATATACAAAGCATCTTCTCCATTGTGTTTACCAACAGAAAATAACTTAATATCAAAAATAGTTTCACACATAGAAGTCACATTTTCTCTGCACAAGCCGTTTTCAAGAGAATATCTGGCAATCCATTTTAAACTACGATTAGATAAGCTACTTCTTCTCAATGTTCATCTCACCGAGTTTCTTATACAATTTCATAATCATATTTTGAGTTGTCATATGGCTACGGCTATTATTATCCTCAATATCACAAATATCATTATAGATATTCCTAATAAACCGCTCCAACTTTTCTACTTTTCCTAACAACAATATCAAAATTGCTGTTAATACTAATATTCCTATTAACACTAGCGTAAGCAATAATTTATCGTTAGATGTTAGGATTAATTCTTCATTAGG
>ULOF01012034.1_pt1 | contig 44442 bp, 32 predicted proteins | sample 1952371 | NCBI WGS metagenome assembly ULOF01 (sample SAMEA4835597, study PRJEB28245) | human gut metagenome | biome: gut microbiome; material: fecal sample | place: Denmark | collected 2008 | reverse complement strand
ATCACAATAGAGTCTGGTATATAAAAATAATAAATCTTGAATTTACTCCAAAAAAAGTCGCTATATATTTCTTCTATTTCATCTTTATCCGAATATTTGAAATCATAATATTCGCTTTCTCCGAATAATTTAAGTCTAGTATATATAAGTAACTGATCCATCCCCGACGCATCAACCACAGAAATGAATACAAAACAAAAAAGTAATGATAAAATTTTCATTTTAATGAATTGCATATACCTAACCTTCTTTGCACATAGTCTCCTTTCTTTTTTCCTTCAGAACTACTTTTTCATTCAACCATTTTTCAAAATTCTCAAACATTGCACCTGTAGACTTACAATAACTGCTTGGCAGATAGTAAAGATTTGTTCTCAACAAATAAGTACTATTATCATCCAAAAGTTCATATTTTACATTTCCCTTTTTGAGTTCCTCCAAGCATTTTTTCCTAATATTCTCATCATATATTATAATACATTCATTAATAATATCTTCAAATTGAAGACTTTCCCGAATAATTTTGTTGTCGATACAAATCCAATATGAAAGCAATGTCCTCATTAAATCATAATACAAATATTCGCAATCAATATTCTCCTCATTGAGCGCATTAACAATGTACTTAAATGAATCAATATACAACCTTATTAAAAAATCCTCACCAACCAATTCATCTGTCTTTTTGGTTTCGAAAGAATCATTAATCTCCTCAACACTCAATCTCAATTTTCTTTGGATATATTTATTATATAAATTGATGTTCGACGACTTTTTTAGTCTTACAAAAAAATTATCTATCACCCAAGAAGGAATATTTTCCTTGTTTTTATAAAAATTAAATATTTTAACTACATTATCGCCAATTAATTTAATCATATTAATTTTCAATTCATGGCGACAATTATATATAGTCTGATTTTTAGATTTATCTAAAGAAAATTGCGTATGACCAAGCACAATGGATTCAGGGACAACAAAACAGAAAATAATCAATTTTCTCTCAAAAAAATTGGCGTATTCATGATTCATTTCATATTCATCTGATCCTCTAAATTCATAATATTCATACCCGCCTAAATATTTAATCTTATTATATATCCATATTTCAGAAATTTCAGATGCATTTAGATTGAAAATTAAAATAAACAAAAAAGCGAATAATAAAATTTTCATTTACTCACAAACTAAACATTAATATTTACGTGTTCATCTTTATTATCACAGTTTATATCTCTCATTCTTTCCCCCAATTGTTTAGACATATCTTCTATTGCTCTTTCCAATCTTTTTGCTTCCTTACTGAGGGATCTATCTGAAGATGTTAATGGATCTAATATATAACTATTATTTTCTGTCACCTTCCCATTGATATCATAGACCTTATAACCACCTTTAGAATCACAACAACATATTTTCCCTTTGACTTCTATAACTATACTTCCTATATTACCTTGTTTTTTTATAGCACTCCCTACAGCTTCGATAGCTCTAATAGGTAGTTTAGCTCCATCGGCTACCATATCAAGAGTCGTTTCTAAAGTTTCTACAATTTTACCTTCTATTGTCTTTGTTATGATTTCTTTTGTTGAATCAAAAAATTGTTTAATTGGGTCAGATACTTTCAACTTTTCTTCATACATGCTATATAGATTAATGGAATAAGAAAAATCACCCTTATCACCTAATTTATCTTTATTGCATTCCATCAACCCTAGAAAATCATATTTTCCAATAGGGTTATTATAAATAATTTGATATAAATTGTATGAAAAATATATTTCTTTAACATAATCTCTATTAATCCACCTCCCATCTAAAGGATTTAGATATCGGTAATTATAATATATCATACCAAGTTCTTGATTCATTACTTCGCTTGAAAATCCAATGCAACCTAGTGCTAAATCGCCGGTTTCATTCATGATAGTCCCATACGGAGTATAGTCGAAACTTGCCTCAATACTGCCTGACGTGGTAACCCATTCCGTGATGTTCTTCACGAAGTCATGAACGGCGTAATAGAAGTTTCCATTCTTAATCTGCGCCAAAGGACGCGTGGCAACAGTTTCGGTAGGATTCCACAGAATAACGTGCTGCGTTTCGGTTCCACGGATCGCGGCCGTTTGGAGGTAGTCGTTATAGTGGTACATTTCATCGAATTCCAATTTGTCATTGCGTTTCAGAATTTTGTGCGTTCTTCTACCCATGTAGTCGTAGGTGCATTCGATCACAAGCGTACCGTCGGAACTTGAAAATCGCACGGGACGATTTTTAGCGTTATACACAACATCCCAGATTCCCGTTGTTGTCCGTACCCTTGTCTGGTTGCCGTCCGCATCGTAAGTGGGAATGAAGGCTGGTTCTTCCTCGGGATCAATGCTGGTGTACTGGTTCAGGTTATTGGAAAGATAGGATGTCATTTTGTCAAATTCTTCCGAATCCTTCCTGTTTCCGATATTATCGTAGCCGTAGTTAAAAGGAGTGCCTCCCAGATTGGCCCTGGTCAGCTCGTTGAGAGAATTATAAATAAATTGATCCTCCCTTGTTACTCCTTCCCGGATTTGAGTTCTCTCGGTCGGTCGTCCGAGTAGGTCACAAATTTGTGTTCGGTTACTGATCATGTTTTCCGCCGAGTTCCGGCACATAATACCCGATAATAGATCTCGTACAGGTTCGTAGGTATATTCCAACGAAACCGGGTCAGGGAAGGCAATCGACGACACAAAATGCGTCCCCGAGAGATAATTGAATTGAAATGCCCGTTCATCCTCCTGGCCGAGATTGTAGATATATCGGGACAATTGCCCCAGGTCGTTGTATTCCGTCGTTATCTCATAGGCTATCTCAGCCAACATGAAATTTCTCACAATTTGGAGAGTATCGAAATTGATTCGCCCATATTCATCATAGTGCCGAATATGGTAACATTCATCATTCCCTCGGAAATAGCATTCCAATTCAAGCTGGTTATATTCGTTATAGCCTCTTTGTTCGACGGGGATGCTATGCCCTTCCTGCGATATGCTCTGTATGCTTCCGAAACGGTTGTACTCAAATGAATAATCCGGTGTGGTGTCTCCATAGGATATCCCTGTCATGTCTCCCGCCAAAAGGTCATAGGTATAGGTGATGACAATGCCCCTTGCCAAGGTCTGTGTACTCTGGCGGTTCATGGCATCGTAAGTGTACACGAGCTGGGAGTTGTCCGCGTAGGTCTTCTTCAATTGAAGTCCCGTCGCCTCATCATACGTCCAACTGGTCGTATCTCCGTCGGTGCGGCTACTCGGATCTGTCGTGATCACGCTTCCCGGCACACGGAATGTCGTCAGACGAATCATATGATCCATCTCATCATAGCCGAAGACGGCGGGCTGGATGGCCGTACCGTATTCCGATATCTTGCGCCCCCGGATATCGTAGGCATAGCATGTCGTGTTTCCCAGGGCATTGGTAATGCAGGAAGGCTGGTCGAAACGGGAGTCATAAGCTGTCGTCGTGACTGCTCCCGCCGCATCAGCCCAACCAACGGTCCTACCGATTCCATTATCAAAAACGGAGTCATCTGGCTTTCCTCCATGGCCAACAAACACATTCTCAGAATTGCCAAGCAACATTTCCCTTCATCGCTCCCTCTAAAATCGAAGAGAGGGCGTCCCTTTTCGGGTCGCCCTCACTGTTGATAACAATCAAAATAATACTTAGAACCCGGGAATTTCTTCTGGAGTCAATCCAGGCAACTCAGAAATCGAATAAGTACCATCTGCGTGTACTGTAAGCGAGTGGTGCACCTTTGCAGAAGAATATTGACCGCTCTTATTGTTGTGCTTCCACCAAATCACAGTAAGAACCTGCATACTTCCTTCTGGACGAGCCGATGAGGCATCCCCTTCAAACAACTTGGGTAGCACAGACTTCAGAATCTCGGCGTCTTCATCGGAAAATCCCGTTCCTTCAGCTAATTGTGGACTGATAGCACCACAGAAGTAATACACACCACCATCAACGCGGTGCTTCATACCCATGGTATCAGAGGATTTTTTGCTACCATCGCCATCGCTACTGACACTTTTTGTAATCTGAGTACTGGTCACGTTGACGTTCTCGACACTGAAGGCAGGATGTACAGACACCGGGCCACGAATACCAATCGAAACCCCATCTCCTGTTTTACCCTTGGCAAACGCAAATACCTGACCGAAAGCACGGACATCGTACCACGCCTGACATGCTTTGGCCGCCTGATCCTTGGGGTCGGATTTCCCTTTAAGATCCAAAACCTTATCAGCTCTCTCCTTCAGCGTCTTGCAATCATCTACACTTTTGTCGGACGACTGCACAAACACCGAAACACTGGCATCCATAAGCCTGTCCCGGATTTTTCTCTTCACACAAACGTCAGACACTTCACCCATCCCCTCCAAAGTAGTTCTGGGGCGGTTTCCATTCAATGGGTCTCCATTGGGATTTGCATTCTTCACCGAAAAAATAACGGCAAAATCAATTTTATTATTCAAGCTCATGATATTTAATTTGTTTGTTTGTTGGAAAATTATTCTTCACCAGATCCCTCGGCGCCGTCATCAGGCGTTACATCGTCTTCTTTCTTTTTCCTATATAATTCAACCTTCTGGCAGTGGTATCCGAGAAGATAGGCACCATCCAATGGTTCATTATTTTCGAAATCCTCAGCAGCAAAAATATTCATAATAGAATCAATTACAGAATCATAGTAGTTCTTGAGGCCTTTCATATTTTTCTTTAAGATTAGCTGATATGGCTGAAGGCAGTTCGATTCCATTAAGGTCCACGTTTCAAATGGTCGTGTCTGAAAACGTTGCATCAATCTTTCCGCATTGGTCGGCCGCGATGTTTTAGTAACATCCAATGCCGTTTTTTCCAATACTTCCGCGACTGCCCACAGACGGCCGTATAAGTAATTGCGATTTTTTCGTTCAGTATCTAGGCTCATAGTATAATGATTCCCTTCTTCTTGGTTATGGTTGTAAATATAAATGGAACAGGCAACACCAAGTGTCATTTCCCATTCATTCCATGGGAGTGAGTTCTTTTGTGATGCTCGCACAAAACATTGATTTTCGATGTCTGCCGGGATTTTATTTCGAAGCAAAATTGATGGAAGAATTCTGGATACTGCATATCGCCGAAGTTTTTCATCGACATCCTTCCCATACGCAGCAGTTACAATCATACGAGGAGATGGAGAACCCAAAAATTCTTTTTTGGAATCTTCATGCGAAATCCACATATTGGACTGCAACCATTTACTGTGATTATACCAGTGAAGGAGATTAGCGAAATAATCAGACAAGCTAAACTCCAGATACCTAGTAATAGAAAGGCGGCCAGGTGAAGCTGCATCAAGAGAAAGAAGCATCACCTTCTGGTCTCGTAAATCCTGATCCAATACATCCCATACTTTATCCCCCTTGATTCCCGAATGAATCATTTCAGAAAAACGAACGGCAATCTGATCAGAAGTATTATCTACTTCTTCAGAGTCGCCATAATTATTCCATTCGATACTTGATTCACAGGGGGAAGGAACCGTCAATAATTCCGGAGACCAAATCAAAATGGCTTGTTCTCCATCAAAATACCCCTGACGGGATAACAACCATCTCAATGCGCTATGAGCCTTTTGACTCACCTCGGCACTTAATCCAAAAGATTCTTCTGCCTCGATGAAGCGACCGCGGAATGTGTAGCCATCCTTATCATTTGATGAAATAATTTTGGCATTATCACCTGCGTTCCTGATCCGCTTAGGGAACTTGCCAGATAATTGCTGATCTTCGCCTGAAATGTAGCACAGCCCTTTCAATGGCAATAATGTAGGAGCATAACACATCCACGATTGATACATATCATGACTCAGATATACTTCTTGGCAATCGTAGTTACCAACTACCTCCCATCGAATGAAAGCACTTTCCTGAGAAGCTGGTTTCAGTACTCCAAAAATGGATGGCTGTTCTTTAGGATCTCCTTTCCAGGATTCAGCCAAATGCTCCTCATCATCAAGAAAAAGAACCTCCATTTCGACTAAATCTTGAATCAAGGTGCCTTTTTCAACATACGCAAGAATTGCCTGGAGAGGGATATTATCAGGGGCAAATTTTACCCATTTCCTGATTTGTGCAAGATACGCTTTATAAGATTCTTCTAATTTCTTCAACTGTTCATCACGTTTTTTTTCAGGTTGAAAAAATCGAATATTATCACCTGCTACATACTGCAATTTATCACACAGAGGATAGGGAGCCAGGCCGCTGCTCCGACTCTCCGAATCTTCCGTCACGGGAATAATAGTCGGAAGTTCAGTTTCAGAATTTACTCTGGCGTATTTAATATTGCCCGTTCCATCCAAGGTTATGGTAATATGGGAATTTTGAATCCCGTGAAACAAAGGAAGCAAGGGCGTCACTGTACGCTGTGACTCATTCTTACTCCCCTTTCTGACGATCTTAGTCTTGTACACACCTACTCTGTGTAAATGATTTTCGTAGGTCTTATATAATGCCTCTATCCAATTCATATCAATCCTCCCTTTAATCAAATAAGCTCTCATCATCAATACCCAAGGTAGGTGGATGGATAGCCGAAGTCTTTCGGACTTGTTTTAAAATTGTACATTCAGATGGCCTTAAAAAATGAATGATTCCATTATTCATTTCAGGTTTCCAAAATCGAATACTCATTTCTGGATCTCCCGTTTCACTGGGATAATTAAAACCATGGTACATCAACCCAAATGTCAATAACCCTTGATCATCGTAAAACCCATCTCCTTCTCCGAAGCAACAAGGTTCAACATATGCCTGACATTCGCGAGAGCCAAGGCATACATCACGGCGCCCCCCTCTCTCCAACATCCTGCAAGCAATCTGATAATGCTTACCCTCGACTCTGTCTCCTTCCAAATCCTTCCTCTCCATATTCCATTCGAAATGAGCCCTCACCTGGTATTCGACATCAGTAAGATAGGTAAAGACCGATAAACCTGCAATGTCCTTATGATACTGTCGGAGTTTAATATTCTGAGGATCCATTCGAATTTGTTTCATAACCCGAACGTCATCAATCACCCAAATCAGCGTCGGCTTCCAATAAATAGCCTGCGTAATACCCTTCAACGCTTCATATGTAGGAATTTGGTAGGAACACTTCTCTCCTCCGACACGAGTCAATGGATCGGAGAACAAAGCTCTCCTTCCATATACTTTAAATTCAATTTGATTTTTCATCATCGATACACGATCAAAACATTATAAATATCATACAGTCAGCAATTCCACCCCGTTAGGCAATATACCCAACGTTTCACTATATTTACCTTTAGGAATGGCATACAGCTTCATTTTCTCACTAATAGCATAAATTGTTCCCTCCCGCAAGTATTCACTAACTTTATTTTCACGAATAGAGACAGAATAGGGGCGGAGCTTACTCAATTTGTCTTTCCAGCTATCCCAATCTCCCGTCGTAAATGGATCATCATCGCTTAACTCCCCTATCAATGTTTCACCTTCTTCATAAGGGCTAAAAATGGCTATCGTATCGTCATCAATAGGCTTGTAGTTGGATGCAGCTAAATCAAAAGCTTGAAACAGACTGAACTTCTCATATCTATCGCTCTTTTTGAATAAATTAGAATTGCAAGAATAAAGATCTACCAGATTTGATACAATTTTTCCTACATGCGTTATGTAACTTGTATAGCCACTTTTCTCTATATCCAAGATTTGTTGATATCGTTCGAAATAATTATTCACATTTTCCATATCGAGCATTCTGGAGCAGTCGTCCATCGTAAGAATCGCCTTTGTAGATTCCTGTACCGCTTTATTCAGTGCCCATAATTGATCTATCTTTTCAAGTTCATCGGATGGATTGAGGACAATAACACGGCCTTTATATCTTGAGGCATCCCTGTTACATCGTCCTGCAGCCTGCATACATGAATCGAGTCCTGCAACAGTCCGAATTACCACATCAAAGTCAACATCTACTCCAGCTTCAATGAGTTGCGTGCTAATACATATTAAAGGCTTTTTCTCCTGTCTTGCTTTTTCCAAAGCTTCTTTACTAATATGATTATTGACAATATGCAGCCGATGAGCAGGACACATATTGGTACTCAAGTGGTAGCATAAGGCCTCCGGCAAGCATTCTTGACACTTTTTAAATAACCTCGCCGCCAGTGACTTGGTATTGACGATAGTAAGAACTGTACAATCCTTTTCTGCCGCTTCGACAATCAGATCCACCATAGCTTCCAATGTCCATTTCCTCCTCCGGCAAGATACCTCACATTGAACTTCCACATTCCGGAATTGTTCAAAGCGGGCAAAATATACTTTACAGTTAGGAACAATTTCTCCTCTTTCCAAATTGTTTCCTCCCTTCCCACAAACGGATTTTTGTTCCTTTGATTTCGGTTGCGTTGCTGTACATTTCAAAAGAGTTGAACCACCTGCAAGAGCCCAAAACTCCAGAGACTTTTCGAAAAGAACCTTGGATGACCAGGGAATTGCCTGCACTTCGTCAAAAATAATAACAGAGCGCATCAATGAATTCATGCGTCTCACATGCTGCTTACCGGCAGCATAACATGCATTCAGGTATTGAACAGATGTAGTCAAAACAATTGGAATATCCCAGGTCTGGCAAATTTCCATATACCAATTCTTCCGTTCCGTACTCCACTCTTCCTTGCTGCCATCCGCATCTTTGTCCTCCATCACAAAATTGGAGTGATGCACAAGAACAAGTTGTTTAAACAAATCCTGCCCCAAGACTTTTTCCAAACTTGCAGAAGTCTGATCTAGAATAGTGGTATAGGGAATAACATAAACGATGCGAGATAACTTATATTTACGGGCATGAGCCAAGGCAAAACGTAGACTGGCTAATGTTTTCCCGGCTCCTGTCGGCAGCGTTAGAGACCAAATGCCCTGAGAACCTTGTGCGGCCTTCAAGCAAGCTTCCGACATTTCAGCTCGACACTGGTTCAATTCCGAATCAGCCTTAAACTGTTTCATGTACTCCTCCACTTTGCTTTGCATCAATGCCCAATCGGGAACGGTATTCTGAAGAAGAAACCCTCTCCCGGAGGAACTCATGTAATCGGCCGAAATCAAAGCACTAAACATCAAACGAGCCAACATGCCAAAATTAAATAAGCAAGATTTTTTATCTCTCCCATTTATTATCGTATGATAAATATCTTTAAATTCTTTTTCTAGTTCATCCCGATTGAGAAGTTCTTCGAAAACTCTCTTCTCATGATTTGAAAGCTTCCCGACAATTTCAGTATAATGAGTATCCTTATACGCCTTTTTCAATCGTTGAATTAAAATATCATCTTCAACTGAATCGCCTCTCCAACAATCAATCAACGAATGATGATGATGAGAAGCTACACACAACACCATCATTTGCCTTAAAAAGGAGAGAGCAGAATATTGCATCTCCTTCTCAACTTGTAATTGCTCCCAAATAAACTGAGCTCCGGAAGTAGAATGATCTACACTTCCACGTTTACCACGATCAAATTGTTCGGGACATTTCAAAGCATCGGCTAAATATGAAGCATAGTCATCGCTCAGCTTCCCGAAATCATGCAACCATCCCAATGCACGCCCCAACTTTGGCAATCCAATCTGCGCCAAAAGTACAGCAACAGTCTTTGCACATTCGCTCATATGCTCAAAAAGGGACTGCCCCTCATGGGCCAAATACTGGGATAAATTTTCGCAATCTTTCTGGGAGATGTCCATTTCAAACACATCCTCATCTATGACACCAAATCTACAGAAAACAATCTTTTTTACACATATCTCTCCTATATATGCCTATAGATGTATGATGGATTTTGAGGATATAAAGGTACGGTTTCAAGTCATGAGCCTGCGCAACAACTGATCTTTTCATCATTGATCTGGCACAAAGGAAGACCAGTCTATCAATACCACGTAAAAGTGAAAATCAAAAGAAAGGAACGACATGCCTCTCCCAGATCAGTCAGGAGTTGAACAAAAATCTCTCTTGCGAAACCGTCGTTTTCAAGCTCGCTTCTTCCGCCTCCAACGTGAATATTCTGCACAATGTCAGCTCCAAATAAAGCCTATCCCGCCCTCTGACCAATAGTTTTCCATTACTTCTTTATGCAAGATTCCCAACCAGGAGCTCAAAAAGCATGGCGAAAAAAATGTCAGTGCCTGCTCGGAAACACAATAATGTGGTTTCTCCCAAAACCAAGCCTTGACTTGACAGCCGCCCGGACGTAACAAAAGGAAATCCCTCTTGTCTGGTTCGTGCCGGGGCCGGGTATTTTTGACTGGAATTCTGCAAATGGACACCTTCTTCACTAAGGCTCTTCTTTTGCTACTTCTAGGACACTAAGTCCGAGAAGCTCATCCCCTATGCACCGGTGTCCTGCCGTTCCGGTGCGTTCTTGAATCAAAACGGCATTGTTTTATGGACGCTATGTCTTGACCACTTTTCCTCCTTCCAGTGGAGTATTCTTTCCCGGGAGGGGCCACACACTTCCATTCCCACCTTTTCATTAATTATGAACCAAAATCATATAGATATTTTCGACACCACGCTGCGCGACGGAGAACAATGCCCGGGAGCCAGCATGACCATGGAACAAAAAGTCCGGATCGCCCATCAGTTGGAACACCTGGGCGTTAATATCATCGAAGCCGGCTTTCCCGTCATCTCCCCGGGAGATTTCAACTCCGTAGAAACGATTGCCCGGGAAACCTCCGCCAGCCGGATTGCCGGATTGGCCAGATGCGTCACCAAGGATATCGATGCTGCAGCCCGAGCACTGGCCCCTGCCGGAGAACGAGCCAGAATCCACCTGGTTCTGGCCACCTCGCCCATTCACCGCCAATACAAGCTCAACAAAAACCGCAATGAAGTGCTTGCCATGGCACGTAGCGCCGTCTCCATGGCCTCAGATCTGGCTGGCGAGGTTCAATTCTCGGCAGAGGATGCCTCCCGGACAGAACCGGATTTTCTTGCCGAAGTCACGGAAACCGTTATTGATGCAGGAGCACGCATCGTCAATATCCCCGATACCGTCGGCTATGCCATGCCGGACGAATACGGTCACTTGATCAGCCACCTGGTCCGCAATGTTTCCAACATTGACCGAGCCGTCCTCTCCGTCCACTGCCACGACGACCTGGGAATGGCCGTCGCCAATTCTCTGGCAGCCATCCGCGCCGGGGCACGCCAGGTAGAAGGCACCATCAACGGCATTGGTGAACGGGCCGGCAATACGGCGCTGGAGGAAGTCATCATGGCTCTGCGCATGCGTTCCGCATTCTTCAACAATGCCGTCACCAGCATCAATACTCCGGAACTTCTGCACACTAGCAAAATCGTCGCCCGGGAAAGCGGCATGCCAGTGCCCCGCTCCAAGGCCATTGTCGGAGCCAACGCCTTTGCTCACGGTTCCGGCATTCATCAGGATGGCATGTTGAAAAACAAGACCACCTACGAAGTCATGCGCCCGGAAGATGTCGGATGGTCGGAAACGGAATACCCCCTGACCAAACACTCCGGGAGGTACGCCGTCCGCATCAAACTGGAAAGATTGGGGATCTCTCCCACCGATCACGAGATGAACGCATTTTTTCCTATTTTCAAAAAAGCCGGCGATCAATGTAAATTCATCGACGATCAGGAGCTGATCCATTTGTTCCATCATGGGGTTATCATCTCCCCTGTATCATAAAAAAATGTCATCTTTTTCTGGCCTTCCAGCATGAAATACTCTAATAATTATCACTGATTCCATAACATAATCCATCTCCGGAACCATGGCACATCCGCTTCTTGCGTCTCAGCGGGCCATGATTCCGGAGATGTTTTTAACTTATAGCTTGTTATGGAACTTAACCCGCCCCGGACCAGGCGTTTAAAGAATCAGTCCCCTATATTTTTCCATGAGGGAACGGGCAGTCTCCGTCGCATCCGGAGATTCCCGCCGAACGGGAAGTTCGTCTTGTTCCACCCATTCCTGTTCGAGATCCAAGATTTTTTGCAAACAAGACTTCTCATCAAATTTCCGGTCCTGCTCGACAGCCAGACAGACCTGGTCGATGAAATAGTTCCACCGCTTGCCGTAATAACTCTCCATCATGCCGGCAAGAGACCGGTTGGCATAGTCGTTCAAACTCTGCCCCTGCTCACCCCATGTGGAAATCAGGCACCGTGCATTCTGGCGGAAATAGGCCTGCTCCCCGGCATCCGAACTGATTCTGGAGGCATCGGAAAGCCAGCGATCCAGGGAAAACACAGGATGGCATGATAGCAGCAGGTTCATGTCGCGGAGAATACCGCTCATTATTTCCCCGTTTTTACGCAACGCCTCTTTATCCTTCTTCGAATACGCCTCTGCAAAACGATCCCGGACAGTGAGGAAGTAATTGCCCAGCACCTGCCTGCCAATATTCACCACGTCAAAGCCATAGGCATCCCTCCCGGTTCCTTCCGCACTCAACATGGTCTCCCAAATGCGGAAAAGATCCTCATTTTTGTACGATATCCCCGGATTGGTCGTCCAGTTGCCGTGCCCTTTCAGGCAAGGACGGGCATTAGTCAACGTACCTTGCCCCAGTTGGGCCGTTTTCACATAGATCCTGTCCAGCAGATCCGCCCAAGCCTTGCGAACCCGGGGATCCGCCTTGCCGGCGCGGCGATCGGCCCACGCCCGGATCCATTCGTCATCGCTCACGGGGCGGTTCCAGGCCTTCTCGAACACATATTCGTACATGAACGGGTTGACATCGAGCCCCTCGAGCGTCGAACCGAGACCGTTCATATTGGCACCGCCGCGGGCAAAGGCATTTTCGATCCTTTTGCCCGTCTCCCGGAGATTGCCAGCCAGCATCGTATTACCGCCGAAGTTACCCAGGTAGCACCACAAAAAGGGTTGTCCGAAATAACTTTCCGTCATCTTCCATACCTCCGTGTTCTCGGCAAAATAATCCAGAAGAATCATCCTGCCCTTCGGAACGGCGTTGACAAAAGCGTCAATGCGGGGATTCGTCCAATCCTTGCGGTCAAAATAGAACAGCCACGTCATCTGCAACCATGTCGCCTTAGGATCGCACTGCGTCATCGTTCCATAAATCTGGCGGGCTACCCGGGCCAGATATTCGGGTTCCCAGCTCGGCGGTGTGATTTCATTGAACGGATCTACTCCGTAGATATGATCCGTGCCGTACAGCCGTTCCTGCTCTTTCAGGAAGGCAGACTGGATTTTGGAGAAAAGGGGATCCAGCGGATCCAGGAAATAACTGCGGAATTCATCTCGGAAACCTCCCCAAGAACTCATCCTGGAAATTTTGGCATCCTTGTACAGCCTCTTCAATTCCGGTGGAACATGCCCGGCAAAAGCAGGCAGGACAGGAGTCATATTCAGAGCCCGTTCCCGGGCGACAATCTTTTTCTGCAATTCTGCCTGGTGATCCAGCCAGGAATGCGGCAAAGGCCCCCCCCAACGATCGAAATTCGTCATGCGATGCCACGGAAGATGAGCCGGTCCCGTAAAATAATTGCGGATTTCCCGATCATCCAGTCCCATCTCCCGCCACACTTTGTACCACACAGCCTCCTGGCCCGTAATAGCCAACGGCATATTAACCCCATTCATGGCCATCCAGTCAATGAACCTTTCCCACTCATCCCACTGCCACCAAGGCATGGAATAGCCGAATGTACAATAATTCAGGAAAAAACGCTTGTCCGTCCGGGCGACAATCCGTTCCTTTTCCGGTACGGGCGGCAAACGGTCGGGCAGTTCCACCGGGTCGTCCAGATACCAGGACACCGAGGTCTTGCAATAATATTTCAGGTAATGATTCAACCCCACAGCCATGGAATTGGAGGAATTGCCGCGGATGAAAATCTTATCTCCCTGCGACTCCAACTCATACACATCCCTGCCTTGTTCCGCCGGGATCATTTCAAAAGAAAATCGTCCGGCCTCCCGGGGTACCACGCGCGCCGCCAAAGCACGTGCTTCGATAACATCGTCCACAGCCCCACATGCTATCTGGGCCCAAAAGCATGCGATACCGAAGAACAACGGAATGAAAAACCTGTTTATTCTATTTCTATTCATTGTATTAACCATGAAATACGTTATCCGAAGGTTGGAAAATTCATTTTTGATGTTTTTTCCAATTCCGCTTTGATTCACAAGTCCAATCCATATCGAGAGCCCCGTCAATACATCCAGTATCCCGCGGCTCCGGTCAGCAACATCAACAGAATGGGGTTCAAGCGCCACTTTCTGAGCATATACAACGACACCACGAAGAGTACAACGCTCGGCATATCCACAGAATCTACTGCATACCAGTTGAAAGTATTGCAAAATGTCAGCATCAGGATCGTACCGCCTGCCGACATAATCAGCCCGACGGAAGCCGCCTTCAATCCTTCCAGCACGCCGGATACACAGGCAGAATGACGGTGACGCTGAAAAAAAAGATATAACAACAGGGCAATCGCAACACCGGGGATGACGCATCCCATCGTCGCCGCAACCGCTCCGGGAAGCCCGGCTATTTGCAGTCCAACGAAGGTAGATGTATTGAGAGCCAGCGGCCCGGGCGTCATCTGAGACAGCGTAATAATGTCGGTGAACATCCTCTGGGATATCCATCCCTGCTGGATAACCACCTGGTCACGAATCATCGGGATAACAGCATACCCTCCTCCGATACTGAACATGCCGATCTGCAAAAAGACCGAAAAAAGCTGCCATACTCCCTGCATCATTCCGCCCCCCCTTCCCGCTTCCGCAACTCCACACGAATACGCCACAAGCTCAACACACAACAAACGGCCAGAATGAGGGCAATGTTCACCTGAAATACAAAACTCGCCAGAAAAGTTCCCGGCACCATCACACTCAACCACCAAGACTTTTTCCGAAGAATCATCCGCCACATATCGACCACAATATCCACAATCAACGCCGCTACTCCGGCCTGCATCCCTCGCAATACCGCTTCCACCGAAGGATTCGCACAAAAAGCCTCATACCAAACCGCCACAACCGACAGAATCACCAGCGGAGGCAAAATCGCCCCCAGACAACTCACCAGCACCCCCCATAAACCTGCTGCACGGAACCCGGCAAGAGCAGACAAATTGACGGCAATCGCCCCAGGTGCGGACTGTGCTACCGCCGCCATCCCCAACAGTTCTTCCTTGGAAAACAACTGCTTCCCCCGGACGTAGTACTTCTGGATCATCGGCACCACAATGTAGCCTCCCCCAAAGGTGAAAGCCCCAATGAACAAGTTGATCCAGAACAGCCAGAGGCACGTTTTTACTTTTTCTCCTGTCATATTACCTAAATAATCCTGTCCATCGCCGAAAAATCCACTGTCCACCGAAGACAAAAGAATTTTCAAACCTTCAGGCAATGTCTCTATCATATATGTTTTTCATAAAAAAGCCACATGATTACACAAAAAGCATCAACACAACAACTCACTGAAAAGTGAACCAACCATCACAAATTTATTTGAAAATAAATACAATATATCGATTTATCCCGTCTCCCCTGTATGTTCCTTCCCATACATGGGTAAAGAGTTGTTACATCATAGAATATGATATTTTCTTATCGAAAGAAATCACACATAACTACGATCTCTCAAAGCTAGACAATCGCAATAACCAAAGGAAAAGATAATCAACACTACTATCAGCCGTACAAAATTTTAACAGAAAAACGCCAATACGGCATCAATGATGCGCTGCATGTCTTCTTCGGTATAGCGCTGGTCGATGGGAAGAGGCAGAAGGTTAAGGGCCAAGCGGTGTTCCAAACCAGTGGAAGGAGCCGAGTCGAGGATTTCCGGCCACAGAGTGGGGATAAGAATGCGTCTGTCGATCAACTCATTGCGCAAATCAGTCATACTACTCCACAAAGGATAACAGGAGGGTACGGATACTGAGGATTCGTCGATTTTCAGACGGTTAAGTCCTCCCAGACGTTCATGAAGGAAACGGAAATTGGCAAGCCTGCGTTGTCGGGCATGATCGTAATCGATCCCCCGCATCAGTTTTTCCGTCAAGAGGGACATGGCAAGCATACCGGTATTGTGCAAGCGTTCTTCGCTGGCTTCGCAAAGAGCGGAGGCGGCTTCGGCTCCCAACTCCGCGCTCACGAAGAGAAAAGAAGCCCACGTTGCGGACTCATCGCGGGTTGGCCGGGGAACCATCGGAGCATCCAGCACCGCAATGCCTCCGTCCGGCAATCCGGAAAACTTCCTCGGGCTGTAGAAGGCGGGAACGCCCGTACGCAATGGGGAATACAGTGCCAGAGATTGATCCAAAATCAAATGATCCGGACGGAAGGAACACAGGGAATCGACCGTTTTCTCTTTGATCCCAAAGTAATTGGTATACAGCAGCCAATCATCCTCCGCCAGCCCGGACAAAAAACTTTCTGCCGGTTCCAAATGCTCATCAACCGTGTAAAATGCATACGGAATGCCCAGGCGTACGAGCGGTTCCAGCACTGTGGGACACGTATAGTACGGTACCCATATGCAGTCAATATCTTCCCGGGAACGCAAAATATACTCGAAGGCGGAACGCCCGGAGTTCAACAAAATGCCCATACCGCCGCATCCCTGGGGGCAGTTGTCGTACTCCGGCATCTCAAGTCCGAAGAATCCACCGATATCCCTGTCCCGGCTATTCGGTTCCGGCATCATCACCCTTTCCGTCCGGACAGGTTTTTCCGGTACGCCATCAAGTACACACCGGAAACCAAAACAGCACCTCCGACGATATTGCCTAGCGTCACAGGGAGGAGATTCCCCGCAAAGAAAGCATCCCAGGATGCCGTCAACGCCGGAGACTTGCCGGAGCCTACATACGCCAGATACCGTTCGTCCGTACCCGTCCAAATCCCGAGGGGAATGAAAAACATGTTAGCAATACAGTGTTCCATTCCTAAAGCGACAAAGGCCATCGTCGGGAACCAAAGGGCAACAATCTTCCCCATTACATCCTCGGCGGCAAGCGCCGCGTACACTGCCAGGCACACCAGCCAGTTACAACCGACGCCACGCCAGAAGGCCTCCGCAAATCCCAGATGGCACTTGGCGTTGGCGAGATTCACAACCGACTCGGCATAAGGCATCGTTTTCGCCTGTCCCACGACAGCCGTATCAAAGATCAACCCGGTCGCATATGCCATAAACCAGGCAACGAACAAGGCTCCTACGAAATTGCCGCACCACGACACCGCACCACACCACACGCCCTGCACCAGGGATATCCGGCGACAGGAACAGGCACTCGCCAGCAACATGCAATTTCCCGTAAACAAATCCGCTCCGCAAACCACCACCAGCATCAGTCCCAGCGGGAACACCGATGCAAACGCCAGCTTCCCGGCATTCCCCCATAAATCGGACGGGAAAAAGGCCCCTGCCCTCACGGCCAAAAAACCGCCCAGAGCAATATAGGCTCCGGCCAGGAACGTCAATCCCATGGCAGTCAACGGCCCGCTCGCACATTTCGCCCTGCCGCCCAGTGCAGTCTCTTCAAAAAGTTCAAACGATTTTTTACTAGCCATACCCTGACATGCCACCATAAAGGATTCCATCCGGGAAGGAAGCAAAAAATCGTATCGTACTTTCATAGGGATTGCCTCTCTTCATATGACCGCCTATAGTCCTGCAACTATGGGTCGATCCGGCAATATACGCGCACTGGAGGAGGAACCGATCTTTCGCCTCCTCATCAAATATTCCCTTCCCGCCATCGCCGGCATGGTCGTCATGTCCCTGTACAACATTGTAGACAGTATCTTCATCGGACACGGCATCGGAGACCTCGCCCTGTCGGGCATGGCCATCACCTTCCCGATCATGAATCTGTCCATCGCCATCAGCACTTTGATCGGCCTCGGCGGAGCCACCGTCTCTTCCCTGAAACTGGGCGCCCAAAAAACGCGCTCCGCCCAGAAAGTGCTGGGGAACGTCATCATGCTGGGTTTCATCACCGGCCTCCTGATCGGTCCGGTGACTGTCTTTTTCCTGAAGGATATCCTGCTTCTCTTCGGCGCCAGCGAACAGACGCTGCCCTACGCCTACGACTTCATGAGGATCATTCTTCTGGGCATGCCCATCACCCATTCCTTTTTCAACCTCAACAACGTCATGCGCTCGACGGGATACCCCCAGAAGGCGATGTACTCCATGATGTTGACGGTTGTCATCAACTTCATCCTGGCCCCGCTCTTCATCTTTGTCTTCCAATGGGGAATGACAGGTGCAGCCTCCGCCACCCTCATTTCGCAAATCGTCGGTTTGGCATGGGTTATCCTCCACTTCTGCAAGCCAAACAGCACCGTCCACTTCCGGGCCGGAATCTACCGTCTGCGATGGAGCATCATTCTGCCCATCCTCTCCATCGGCATGGCGCCCTTCCTGGTAAACGCTTGTGCCTGCGCCGTCGCCATCATTGTCAACCGCAGCCTCCTGAGTACCGGAGGCGACCTTGCCGTGGGCGCGTTCGGTATCATCAACCGCGTCCTGATCCTTTTCATCATGCTCACTATCGGTATCACCCAGGGCATGCAGCCCATCGTCGGCTACAACTATGGAGCCCGTCACTTCGATCGCGTCCGGCAAGCCCTCAAATACGCCATTCTGGGAGGTACCGTCTTCACCACGGCCGGCTTCCTGGTCAGCCAGATCTTCCCCCACTTGATTGCCTCCCTGTTCAACGCCAAGGGAGAACTGGCCATTTTCACCATCACGGGACTCCATCTGACCACTCTGGCCTATCCTCTTGTAGGAGGACAGATCGTTATCGGCAACTTTTTCCAGGCCATCGGCAAGGCCCGCATTTCCGTTTTTCTCTCCACGACGCGCCAATTGATCTTCCTCATCCCCGCCCTGTTCATCCTGCCGAAGTACTGGGGCTATTCGGGAGTCTGGTACAGCTTCCCCACGGCGGATGTCCTCTCCGTCCTCGTCACGATCGCCGTTTTCATCCGGTTTTCGCAGCGTAACAAATGGATCAGGAAGCTACCTCAATCATGACACGAGAGGAAGTTTTCCCCTATTTCCTTCCTGATCCGAATCAGGCAGAATATTGTTCCCGAAAAATCAACTCCCCCCCATCGGCATGGACATTACGTACAAGGATCATAAAAAATTCAACCGTGCGGAACTGGAAGAACTTTTCCTCTCCGTCAACTGGTCCTCCGGTCACTACCCTGACTTGCTTGTCGAAGCGCTGAGAAACTACGGTTCCGTCTTTTCCGCTTGGGACGGCGACAAACTCGTCGGACTGGCTGCTTCCATGGACGACAAAACCATGACCGCCTACATCCACTACATGCTTGTCCATTCCTCCTATCAAAACCGGGGAATCGGACAGAAACTCCTGGAAATGGCGAAGGACCACTACAAGGACTACCTCCGCGTCGTCCTCATCACGTACACGCCCGGCAAAACCTTCTACGAACGTAATGGCTTCGTCCCGGACGAAGGCCTATACGCCATGAACCTGACCACGCTGTACGATTAAAGCAAAGGGCAAATCCTCCATCGGGACACGGGAAAAAGGCATCTGCCTCCCACCGTAACAGATTACCCTTTCCCAGCCCGCACACGGAAACCTCCGTACCGGAGAGGAAAGTTTCCATTCCAACAATCACAATAGACGGAAGGCTCCGCCCCATCCTATAAGATGAGGCGGAGCCTAGCTTTATCCCAGTCAGGGAAGAGGAAGAAATCGTTACTTAGCTTTCTTCTTATCCTTGGAAACCTTCGCGGCCTTGGCCGGTTTTTTCGGAGCTTCGTTGACGGCTCCCCAGGCCCAATCCCAGGAATCCATGCCGACGAGAGCGGCAGCAAGCAAGTCCGAGCAGGCATCGACGTCTTCCTTGTTCGCCATTTCAATCACCTGGTGCATATTGCGCAGGGGAATGGAAAGAGCCCCGGTAATGGAGCCGCTGGCCGTGAACTTCTGCATGGCACCGGCATCCGTGCCGCCGGCAGGCAGCATTTCGTACTGGAACTTGATCTTCTTCGATTCGGCAGTTGCCGTCAGGTAGTCTACCATGCGACGGTCGCAGATCACCGAACCGTCGTACAGCTTGATCGCGGCGCCATCGCCCAGCTTGGAGACATATTCCACTTCCGAAGCGCCGGGAGTATCGAACGCAATCGTCACGTCCAGGGCAATGGAGAAATCCGGCTGGATTTCCAGCGTGCTGGCCTGGGCTCCGCGGAGGCCCACTTCTTCCTGAACCGTAAAGACAGCCGCCACATTGAAAGCGGGTTTCTTTTTACCCTTGCTGATCTGGCGAAGGGCTTCCAGCAGGACGAAACATCCGGCGCGATTGTCCATGGACTTGGAATTGACGCAATCGCCCATTTCGATCAGATCGCGTTCACGCGTTACACAATCGCCCACTTTCACGTACTTCTTCACCTCGTCCTTGCTCATGCCAAGGTCGATATAGTAATCGCCGAGTTCGGGCATCTTCGCGCGTTCGGCGGCCGTCATCACATGGATAGGCTTCACACCCATAACGCCGACGAGATCCTTCTTGCCATGTACAATCACCCGCTGGGCGGTCAGCGTCTTCGGATCGAAGCCACCCAGAGGCAGGAACTTGATGAAGCCCCTGTCGTCAATGTGGCGCACCATAAAACCGATTTCGTCCATGTGGGCGGCCACCATTACCGTCTTAGTCGTGTCCTTACCTTCGACATAGGCAATGACATTGCCGATATTGTCTACCCGAATGGAATCAACGAGAGGTTCCACTTCATCAATCAGCAAATCACGGATGGCATGTTCAAATCCCGGTGCTCCCGGAGCCTCGCATACGCGGCGCAACAAATCTACGTTCATAATGTCATGACCAGTACATCACGCAAGCCTGCGTGGCGAGTCCATAATCCATTCAGGACACAAATTTCACCAGCTTGCGATATCTTTTTCAAAAGATATAGGCAAAATATGAAAAGGATTGTCCTCCCTCCATGACTCTGGAATAGAGACAAACTTTCTTTCAGAGACAGTTACCCCCGATTGGGCAATCAGTCCAGACTCGCAACAAAACCAAATCAAATGTCCGCAGGCAGTTCCGTCTGCGTCTCTTCGTCGGTAAGGTAGCACCCGGGATCCGAACCGTACCAATGCCCATTAGCAAAGGCGGCACGCGTGCGGAAACCGCCGCCGCAGAGGGCAAAGTGACGGCAGGTATGGCAACGTCCCTGGATATTTTTCTGGCGTTCCAACGGATCATCCGAAGCCCGCAATTCGGGCAAGATGTCCACAGCGGCTCCGGCACGGGCTTCCCATATATCGGAGAATTTGTCGTTTTTAACGCACCCGAGGGTCACGGACTGCCAGAATTGGTCGGGATGGACGAGGCCCTGAGTGTCGATGTTGGCAATGCCGCGGCCGGAACTATTGGAACCGCCGCCATTCCAACGCAAAAGCCGAAGTGTTTCGGCAGCACGAGGAGAACCTTCCCTGAGCTGGCGCAAGAGCAGATAAATACCGTCGGCAGGCTGGGTCACCGTAAGCACTTCGCGCGTTTTGCCTTCCGACTTCCACTGTTCGACACGACGAATCAGGGAATCCATGGCATTGCGGGCTTCATCGGGATGGAGGGTCTGTACTTCCACACCGCGTCCGGTCGGAACGAGGTGATAGAAGCAGACACGCTGGATGTCCTGCTCGTCGATAAAGTCCAGGATTTGTTCCATGCACTGGACATTGTTGCGCGTCAGAGTCAGACGCAGGCCGGTCTTCTGCCCGGCTTCGCTGCACAGGCGGAACCCGCGGACAGCTTGTTCGAAGCTACCCTTCACGCCGCGAAACTGGTCATGCACTTCGCCGATGCCGTCCAGGGAAATGCCAACATAGGCGGTATTGAGCTCCTTAAGGCGGGCAGCGATTTCAGGAGTAATTCTCGTACCATTCGTCGAAATGGTCACTTTGAGTCCCTTGCCGGTGGCACGCTCGACAAGGTCGAGGAAACGGGGATGAACCATCGGCTCACCGCCGGAGAACAACAGGGCATTGACCTGGTACTCGGCCAGGTCGTCAATGACGGAACAACATTGATCCCAGTCCAGTTCACCGTCAAACTTGTTAGCGGAGGCATCGGCATAGCAATGGACGCAACGGAGGTTGCAGGTGCGGGTGACGTTCCAGACGACAATCGGTTTGCGGCTCCGGGAGGATGTGGGCGAACACCCTTCCGCCGCACCTCCTGCGGCGCGGCCGGCACCGTGACCGGAACCGTATCTCAAATGGTCCGCAGGCTGTTCGGAGCCTGTCCAAAGTCGTGTAATATTAATCATGGGAAGAAGTTTTTTTGACGGGTTGGTAACAGCAAAGATTATCCTCGGCAAAGGCATCCCCAAACACAGCGTAGGCACGGGAACGCGAACCACCGCAAACCGTCCTGTACTCACAACGCCCGCATTTGCCGGTCAGGGCATTGTCGTCGCGCAGTTTCCGAAAAAGCGGGTGGTTGCGGTACACGTCTGCCACATTGTCGGAACGCACGTTCCCGGTCGTTACCGGCAAAAAGCCGGAGGGCTGGATCTCACCCGTGTGGGAAATAAACAGAATCCCTTTGCCATCGCGGGTAGGCACGGCACGGCGGGCCGGTTTTTCACCATGCGCCCGGGCTTCCTGCAGGGCAACACGACGAAAGTGATGGCCTTCCGTCGTCTTGACACCGAACGGTACTTCCTTGCTGACCTGCGCCAGCCTGTGCCACACTTCCTCGACCTGTTCGGCCGTCGGCATCTGGTCAAGAATCGCACGGCCCGTCGGTACCAAAAGAAACACGCTCCACATGTCGGGCCGTATTTCCTTCACCAGCTCGACAAAGGCATCGAACTCCGCCAGCGTACTCCTGGTAATCGTCGTGTTAACTTGAAGATGGATCCCTGCCTCACGAGCGCGGCGAGCCGCTTCCAGAGTCCGTTCAAAGGTATGGGGAATTCCCCGGAAGGCATCATGCGTCGCCTCAGTAGCTCCGTCCAGACTCAGGGACATACTCTTCACGCCGGATTCCTTCAGGGCTGCAAAGTCCTCATGCAACAGGCGGGCCGTAGCCGCCGGACTCAAGGCCACATGCAGCCCCTTCCCGGCTGCCGCCCGGATGATGTCGTGGATGTCGCGGCGCATCACCGGATCTCCGCCGGTAAGAACCAGCATCGCGGGATTGAGACCTACCAGGTCATCGACCAGTTTCAGAGCTTCCGCACTGTTCAACTCATCGGGGTGTGCATGCGGCTGGGCCGTCGCCCGGCAATGCTTGCAAGCAAGGGCGCAGGCACGGGTCACCTCCCAGAACACGAGGAGGGGGCGTTCATGCAAATTGATTTCATGAAGATTAGGACGCATGACAGTGTGGCGCGATGCTAGGACGAAATCATGACTCCGGCGAGCAAAAAGGGCGGCCTATTGAATATTTTTTTAACCATTCCATTTTCCGAATTCCCGGATTCCTCCGGTACATCAGCGGCGAAAACGTTCCAACTCGCCCAATCCCAGGATTTCATCAACTGCCATAGCACCGGCTCCGATCAGCCCTGCCTCGGAGCCGAACCTTGCAGGGAGCAAGACAAGTTCCTGCTTGTGCAGGAAGAAAAGTTGTTCTTCCAGAGATCGCCGCAGCGGAGCAAAGAGCAGATCCCCTGCCTTGGCAACACCTCCCCCGATAATAAAAGCTTCCGGAACAAAAGCGTACATCATATTCATGATCAGACAGGCCAGCTTATCCGCACAATCCTCCCAGATACCCAGGGCAATGGGGCAGCCCTCCCGGGCGGAACGCTCCAATTCACGCGGCGTACAATCTGCCGGGAGTTTAAAAATACCCGCCTCGGCATACCGGGCAACAGCATCCGCAGCCAATTCGTTATTACCAATGTATTCCTCAATGGCCCCTTTGTTACCAAACGGTCCCCGGCGCCCCTGATAGTCGATACTCGTCTGCCCCAATTCCGCGGCAGACACCCTTCTGCCTCTCACCATGCGGTCAAACATGACCATACCGCCGCCAATCCCCGTCCCCATCGTCAGGCAGACCAGGCTCTGCAAGCCCTTGCCCGCACCCATCTTCCACTCCGCGTAAGCCATGCAATTGGCATCGTTATCCAGCACGGCAGGGAGCTTCAGAGCCTCCTCCATCATCTGAAGAACGGGAACTTCGTGATCCCACACCGGAACATTCGTCAACTGGTAGAGGATACCACGATGGTAATCGCACCAGCCCGGCATCCCCATGCCGATAGCGGCTACATCCGGACAATTATTCCTCAACTCCCGCGCCGTTGCAATCATCGCCTCAATAATTGCCTGAGGGCTGCCGAACGCCCCTGTCGGAATAGGAGGGGCAACGGTTACCAATTCTTCACCGCGGGTCACTCCCATCTTGATGGAAGTTCCTCCGAAATCGATCGCAATCGCGCTGGGCTTGTCATTCGTCATGCCGGGACATCATGCCCAATCGCCGCATACTGAAAAGTAAAAACTGCTGCTTGATCCCGGAATGATGAATCCGCATGATAGGTGCACATGAGTTTTTCCATCGAACTTCCCGGCTCCGACGAATGGTTCATGCGCCAGGCCATGCGCGAATCCCGAAAAGCCCTGGCCAAAGGCGAGGTTCCCATCGGTGCCGTCATCGTCAAGGACGGACACGTCATCGCCCGCGGATGGAACCAGGTAGAAACGCTTAAGGATGCTACAGCCCACGCGGAAATGATCGCCCTGACAGCCGCCCAGGAAGCCATCGGCGACTGGAGGCTTGACGGTTGCACGCTTTACGTCACCAAGGAACCCTGCCCCATGTGCGCAGGAGCCATCGTCCACTGCCGTCCGTCACGGGTTGTTTTCGGATGTCCCGATGCGAAGGCGGGAGCCGCCGGAGGATGGATCAACCTCCTTGATGCCAACCCTCCGCTCAATCACAAATGTGAAGTTATTCCCGGTGTCCTCGGACAAGAATGCCTGGACGACATCCAGCAATTTTTCCGGGCAGCCCGGCGCACGGCCAAAGAACGAAAGTTAGCCGCCCGCGAAACGTCCGAAGAAAACGACGACGAATAATATTCACCCTGTCTGCCCACACGCCAAAAGCGAAGATATGCCATACATATCGGCGAAATTCGCTGCTATTTGCATTTGCATTACCGGCGCACTCAAGGCAATCTAATCCCTGCTATGGGATGCAACTCACACCACGACGAAGATTCGGCCATGGAACGCAAGCCCTCCTGGATCAAGGTCAAATTACCCAGTGGCCAAGAGTTCTGGGATGTCAAACACCTGATTGAAGGTAAAAAGCTCTTCACCGTCTGTGAAGAAGCCCACTGCCCGAACCGGTACGAATGCTGGAGCCAGAAAACAGCTACTTTCATGATCGCCGGAGATCGTTGTACACGCGCCTGCGGCTTCTGTGCTACCAAAACAGCCAAGCCCCTGCCCCTGGATCCTGAAGAACCCTCCCATGTCGCCGATGCCATCGTCCATATGCAGCTCAAGCACGCCGTGATCACTATGGTCACGCGCGACGATTTGCCCGATGGAGCCGCAACCCACTTCGCCAATGTCGTCCGAGCCATCCGCAAAGCCAGCCCATCGACGGTCATCGAAGTGCTCACCTCCGATTTCAACGAAAAGGAATCTTCCCTGCGCACCATGATGGATTCCCGTCCGCACATCTTCGGGCACAACCTGGAAACCGTCGAACGCCTCTCTCCCCTCGTCCGCTTCCGTGCCCAGTACCGCCGCTCCCTGCGCGTCCTGCAACGAGCCAAGGAAATGGTTGACGGCAAAGTCTCCACCAAAAGCGGCATCATGCTCGGTCTCGGAGAAACCGAAGACGAAATTTTCAAAACCATGGACGATCTTCTCACTCACGGTGTCACCGTCCTCACCATGGGACAATATCTCCGCCCGACGAAAAATCACTTGCCTGTCGTCCGATTCGTCCACCCGGATGATTTCGCCCGTTACGAACAAATCGCCCGAGACAAAGGATTCCGGCACGTCGCCTCCGGCCCTCTCGTCAGAAGCTCCTATCACGCAGCCAGCTTCCACCCCGAAGCCGACGTCATGGATGCCATCAATGAAGATCTCAAAAAAGCGGGAGAAATTTAAAAACGTTCTTGATTTTACCATGATCAGTCCTAGGTTAAACCTACACCGCAACCCTTACCCTACCGAATGATGAACAAGCTTTGCAGCCTCTCTAAATCAGTATTGATCGCCGGAGGAACCTTCGTTGTATCCGCAGCCTTGTCTCCCCTGCTGATTCCGGGATCGCCCTCTCCCCAAAAACTGTCTCCCGCCCAGGCCAAGGCTCTCGTGGAAGCTACATTGAAGAACAAATGTTCGGAATGCCATGTTCCCGGTTATACCAAACTGGGGCTCCTCAACACGCTTTCCGGCGGATTGCAGGCACGCCACATCCGCAATGGCATCCGTGCTTTCGACATGTCACAGCCCATGACGGAAGTAACATGGGCCAAGTTGGAACACGCCATTTCCTCCGGTTCCATGCCGCCACCTTCCTTTACGGCTGTCCATTGGGGTTCTACCTTGAAGCCACAGGAAAAAGACGCCATCCTGAACTGGATTCGCGACACCCGCGTTTCCAAATACGCAGGAAGCCCGGTGGCTCCCCAATTCAAGACGGAACCGATCCAACCCATCCCGGACGCTCTCCCTGTCGATGCCAGGAAAGTAGCTCTCGGAGAGAAACTCTTCCACGACAAACGCCTCTCCATTGACAATACGGTTGCCTGTTCCACCTGCCACGTCCTCGACAAGGCCGGTACAGACAATCTCCCCGTCTCCGAAGGCGTCAAAGGACAAAAAGGCGGCATCAATGCCCCGACCGTTTTCAATGCAGCCTTCCACTTCATCCAGTTCTGGGACGGACGTGCCAAAAATCTGGAAGAACAAGCTGGCGGCCCCCCCCTCAATCCTGTCGAAATGGGTTATGCCCATCCTGAAGACTGGAATGCCATCGCCAATAAACTGAAGCAGGACGAGCCTCTGACCAAAGAATTCCTCGCCGTCTATCCTGAAGGCTACAGTGCCAAGACGATCACTAATGCCATCGCCGAATACGAGAAGACCCTCATCACCCCCAACAGTCCCTTCGACCGTTACCTCAAGGGAGATGAAAACGCCATCAGTAAGGAAGCCAAGGAAGGTTATGCCCTCTTTAAGAAGAACGGCTGCCAAGTCTGCCATGTCGGCGTTGCCATGGGGGGACAATCCTTCGAATTTGCCGATCTCAAAGGTAATTTCTTCGGTAATCGTCCGCTGACCCAGGATGACAATGGGCGCATGAACTTCACCAAGTCCCAAAGCGACATCCACAAATTCCGTGTTCCTACCCTGCGTAACGTTGCACTAACTTGGCCGTACATGCACGACGCCTCCGCCAAAACTCTGGCAGAAGCCGTTGATAAAATGTTCAATTACCAGATTGGTCAGCCCAAGCCCACCAAGGAAGAAGTCAGCAAGATCGTAGCCTTCCTCAATACATTGACCGGAGAATACAACGGCAAGCCCCTCCGGGGACAACCTGCCATGGATGCTCAGTAAAAAGCATCTCTCCTTCCCGATCTTATAAGAAAGGGCTGCCCGCCAAGCTTCAAAATCACAGCGGGTAGCCTTTTCGTTTTTTATCTTCTTCAGGAAATACGCCCGTCACGCATTTTTTTCAGCGGCAAGACAGGCATCTTCGACACCTCGGATCAGTGCGTAAAATAGGGCTCTCAGTTCCTGCTCGTTAATGCACAGGGGAGGCATGACAACGATAGTATCCACAATCGGACGAGTCAGGAGGCCATAGGGTCTCATGGCAAGACAAGCATTCATCCCCATTCCCCATTCCTTGGGATAAGGGGAACCGTCCGGACGGGAAACATCAATACCCATCACCATGCCGGCTTGGCGGAAACCACTCAAAAAAACAGACTTTTGGCAGGCATCCTCTGCCAGTTCTCGCATCAAGGCGATCTTGGAGGGCAAGGACTCCAGCACTGCTTCATCCCGGAACACGTCCAGACTGGCCATAGCCGTCGCACATCCCAATTGGTGGGCTGTGAAAGTATGACCATAGAAAAAAGCTCTGCGTTCTTCTCCCAGGAAAGCATTGTAGATTTCCTCCCGGGTTAGCGTTGCTGCCATAGGAGTATAGCCGGACGTCAGTCCTTTGGCCGTACAAAGGAAATCCGGTACGACACCTTCCTTGAGACAGGCAAACATATGGCCCGTACGTCCATATCCGGTCATCACCTCATCAAGAATCAGGTGTATCCCGTTCTCCTCCGTCCAGGCACGAAGTTCGCGCAACATCCCTTCCGGCCATACGTTAATCCTGTTGACTCCTTGTACGACAGGCTCGATCACCACTGCTGCCGTACCGGTAATTACAGAAGCCGGGAGGCTACGCAATTCCTCCATGCAGCGAACATGCCTCACATCAAACCCCGCTGCACGAAAACGGTCGAAGTACAAGCTTACTCCCCCGAGGGCGGCGGCCCCCATCGTATCCCCATGGTAACAGTTATCGAAAGCGATAAATCCCTGGCGTCCTTCCTGCCCCATTTGGATGCGGTACTGACGTTCCATTTTGATGGCAGACTCCAATGCCGTCGATCCATCATCAGAGTAAAATACGCGAGACAACGTCCCTTCAGGAAAAAACGCACACAGACGTTCCGCCAACTCCGATGCCAGGGGATGGGCGAATCCGAGGTAGGATGTCTGGCACACCTTATCCAACTGAGCTTTCATCGCCGCAATGATGGACGGATGCCCATGACCATGGATATTGCACCAAATAGAGCTGTTGCCATCGATATAACGGCGTCCTTCGCTATCTTCCAGCCAAACGCCCTGACCGGAGACCAGCATCAAGGGTTCAAAGTCCGGGTCACACCATTGCGATTGCGCCGTAAAAGGGTGCCAGCAGTGTTTCTTGTCCTGTTCAATCCAGCGTCGGGTATCCGTATTCACGGAGCGGATTATGCCCACCGCCGAACAGGGAAACAAGTGGAATCAGGACAGCGATCCTTATTCTTCGGGATCATGTTCGTCGCGTTCCCGGGTGGTAAACCGCATCAATTCCGCTTCGAAATGCAATGGGACATCTCCCGTAGCACCGTTACGGTTCTTTGCCAAATACAAATTGGCACGCCCGCCGAATTTCTGCCGATCTTCTTCATCCTCAGCATAATAAGCAGACCGATACAAAAGCCCGATCATATCGGCATCCTGTTCGATAGCACCGGATTCACGCAAGTCCGACATTTGGGGCACACCCTTGCTTTTACCCGTGCGGTTTTCCGGACCACGGTTCAACTGGGCCAACACGATGACTGGCACATTCAACTCTTTGGCAAGTGATTTGAGACCGGCGGAAATTTCAGCAATTTCACGTTCGCGGCTATTCTGAGCCTGCTTGGAGTGGGATCTCATCAACTGCAGATAGTCGATTCCAATCACATCCAGTCCATCCAAATCGCGCATCACACGGCGAGCTTTGGCTCTCAATTCGTTAATGGAAATAGCCGCTGTGTCGTCGATAACAAAGCTGGACTCCTTCAACTCTTTGACCACCAATTGGAAGCGTTGCATTTGACCACGACTGAAGCCTTTACCCGACTTCAAATCATAACGTTTGACTCCGGAGCGTGCAAACAACAAGCGCTCCACAATTTGAACAGAAGGCATTTCACAAGAAAACATCAAGGTTTTCTGCTTCTTGTCCAATGCCATATGCTCGATAATATTCAGCAAAAACGATGTTTTACCCATCGACGGACGGGCTGCCACAACAAACATGTCACCGCCTTTCAGACCATTGCTCATGCCATCCAAAACATCGAAACCGGTACTCAACCCTGTGATTTCACCCTTGCTAGCCAGCATAACCTCCAATCGATCCACTGCATCGTCAATCACTTTTACCAAAGACTTCTCGTCTTCCTTGCCCAAGCGTTCCCGGATTCTGAAAATGGATGATTCGACGGAATCAAGTAACTTGGGAACATCCTCTTCATGCCAGGAATAGGCCGCTTCGATAGAATCGGTTGATACGGCTATAATCGAACGAAGAACGTATTTGTCGCGTAAGATCCCGATATGATATTGGAAAAACGCTCCTGTCGTCGTAAACGAGTAAATTTCGGCCAATCCCGGGATGCCGCCGACAGATTCCAATTCGTTCTTATCCTGCAGCCGCTGTGTGACGGAAATAATATCGACCGGCTCGTTTTTCGTATATCGTTCGCTGAAAATCTTCCATAGGAGCTGGTGTGCAGGCAAATAAAAATACTCCTCGGTAACCCCCATCGTAATACAGCTGCCGATATAAGTTGCAGGATCCGTAGCCATTAATGCCAAAACACTTTTTTCTACGTCGATGGCTTTAGGAACGCTCCGGATTTCCTTGTCGTAATTTCGTTCCGGCGAAGCAGTCAGCTTCACATTTTTTGCCGAGTCCTGATCCTGTTCTTTCGCTTCACCCATGTTGGACGATTTTTTCTAATGATACACACAATGGCGCCGTGTCGGTAGAACCAGACACAATCTCGATTGCAATCCACGTGCCTGTGAAGGCACGGCTCAGTTTACTTGAGTTTTTCAGAGTAGCAAGAACGTTTCAATTGAAGTGTCTGTGAACGTGTCGACTCATGAGCCGCTACGAAGCCTCATCTTCAACCGATCAAAACCTTGACAAAAGCGCCATTTCCGTGTTTTCTCACCCTTGCCGTCGGGAACCAGCAGAGGTACGACTAGCAAACCCCGCCAGGACCGAGAGGTAGCAACGGTAGCTTGTTCGTGTCTGCTGCTCCAGTTCCCGGCGGTATTTTTTCACCCACCGGAAATTTTGGAATCAGGGAGGGGGTCATAACTTTCCGTAGACTTCGATTTCCGAAACCTTAAGACCGTCTCCCGAAGGAAGATCTGAAAAGGAAACTTTAAGAAACCGTCCGGTTTCTGTACCGGAAGCTTGGACACGCAATTGATCGGTCTCCGGAATAATTTCCTTCCAGGTAGTACCGTCTTCGGAAATTGCAACGGAATAGGTGACAGAATCACGGTCAACGAGTTTTAGCACGACTTCCCTGACGGTAATGAGGCGTTCCAGATCAATTTTGATCCAATCGGCATTTTGTTGACCGGATGGCTGCCAGTAGGTTGCTTCCATGCCGTCATTGACCATACGGGCCGTGTGTCCTGGACGTTCACTGCTGGCATTGGTCGGGCCAAGTTTGGCACGATTGATCAGGGAAAAATCGGCATTGTCCCTGCTCTTTTCAAAACGGACATAAGGTCTATTCTTCGTTTCGACACTTTTTCCGGGCACGTAGGCGGGACCACTGCTAAACTCCAGGCTCAAGGAGGCATCTTTCAAACCCGGAGACGTAGCACGGACGCTGGCTCTTCCAGAGTAGTAGGAACGCAGTTCGATGGCAGCCTTTCCATCTCGAATGACGATGTCTGAGTTCTGAGATCCGGATGGAGGAGTAAACACAATACTCTTTCCGGTTGGAAATTCCCCGGGACCGGATTCCACCGACAAAGTCACAGGCACATTATTGCTCAGCGGCGTTCCGGCAGCATCCACAACCTGCACGGTCAGGTGAACATCATCCGTGCCATCAGAAAGGATAGGACCGATCTTATCAGCCTGAATCTTCAACCCCGCCGGACAGCCTTCCTGCGGCCATTCGGGAGGGGCAATACCCCGGTAGGCATTCCTGTACCAATACCACTGCCGCTTGGGAATACGGAAGTAATCCACGACGCCCATGCAGCCGAAATGTCCGCCAAGACTACCATGATCAAAACCGCACCAAATAGCTTCTCCACTGCGCCACGGATACCTCCACGGGTAGGTTTTCTGAGGATCCTGCTCTTTTCCCTCCGGTAAATTGCCCCAGCCGGGAACATACGGCCCAGGCCTATCCGCAATTGTCGAACCATATTCAGAGACGACACTGGGGACGCCCGGCTCCATGAACAGGCGCGCACCATCGCCATTGTACCCGGCAATATCACCCAAATGATCGATATCGCCGCGCTGGCAGCCACCAATGGCAATCGGACGATCAGGATCCAGACGATGGGCAAGGGACACGCATTCCTTCAACAGGTTGCGGACAGACTCCATGGTGGATGGGTGAGTAAAGAAGCTTTCATTGCCCGTACTCCAGGCAATAATGGAAGGATGGTTGCGATGGATACGGATCATTTCCGCCAGTGTCTTTTTCACGCTTTCTTCAAATCCCCTGGCATATTTTTCTTCCGGAGGATAGGCACTTCCACCCCAGGGGCTGTCGAACGGTCCTGTTCCCCAGAAGCAGTTCTCCGACCAGAAGAGCATTCCCTGTTCATCACAGGCCTTGGAAAAAGCCGGAGAGTGCGGATAGTGCGAACCGCGGATCATATTGAACCCGGCATCCTTCATCATGCGTACATCACGAGCGGAACCGGTATCCGTCACGGCATCCCCCCATCCGGCATGATCCTGATGCACATTAGCACCGGTAAAATACAAGTGCTTCCCATTCAGGAAGAATCCCTGGTCGGCCGTCCATTTAAACCAGCGAAATCCAAAATCCGTTTCAAAGCGGTCCACCAGCTTGCCGTCCTTGTAGAGCAAAGAGACGGCCTTGTACATGTTCGGGTGTTCGTTGGACCATAGTTCGGGATCCTTCACAGGAGGAGTCGTCTGATCGAATTCCACCTTGCTCCGGGCACCCACTTCCTTCGTCGACCTGATATGAGCCACCACCTTTCCCCCGGCATTTACAATATCTGTCTGCAATTCCAAAGAAACCGGCCGGCTTTTGCTGTTAACCACTTCCGTCCGGACGCGCACAGGAGATGATTTGCCTGCGCTGGCTTCCAATCCCGGCGTCGTCACCCATGTACCATACCAGGCGATATGAACCGGAGCCTTCATAACCAAACGGACATTGCGGTAAATCCCTCCGCTAAACACATGTTCCCCGGCTCGGGGGGCCACATCCGGACGCCATTCATTGTTGACTCGGACGGCAATGGAGTTGTTCCCCTCTTTCACGAATGGCGTTATGTCCACGGAAAAGCCCGTATAGCCGCCGATATGGCCTCCAGCCTTACTGCCGTTGACAAAAATCTCGGCCTCCTGAAAGACGCCGTCAAACTCCAGAGAAACAACTTTCTCTCCTCTTCCCTTATACAATGTGAAATCCTTGCGGTACCACCCGTAGCCTACATAAAACTCCTTGGACAGGAAGTAGGGCAAGCTGAATGAATGGGGGATGCCGACATCCTCCCAGGCGGAGACATCGAATCCGATGCGTTCGGCACCGGGAATATCCCCCTGTCGGTACTTCCAAGCGCGGTTCAGAAGAACTGTTTCACGAGGAGCGGAAAAGGCAACTTCCGTCCCAAAGAACAAAAAGACAAAAGCAATCAGCAAAAATAAAATCGGGCGAAACATCGCCCGATTTATTGAATGAAATCTTGCCTCAGGGCAAGGATAGAATGCGAATTAAGCTTTATTTTTAGCCGCACGCTGCCGTTCATTAGCGTCCAAAATACGCTTACGAAGACGAATAAAGTGAGGGGTAGCCTCCACCAACTCGTCCGCTTCGATATATTCAATGGCACGTTCCAAAGAGAACCTGATAGGCGGAGAAAGCTGGATGCCATCCCCCTTCGTCGCCGAACGGATATTATTCAAATGTTTTTCCTTGCACGGATTGACGGGTAAATCCATCGCACGGGGATTTTCCCCAACGATCTGTCCGGCATAAATATCTTCCTGGGCACCGACAAACAAACGGCCACGATCTTCCAATGCAGCCAAGGCAAAGGGAGTAGACACACCCGTTTCCATCGAAACCAAGGTTCCGGTCTGGCGCGTCGTAATTTCTCCTGCATACAAGTCGTATTGGCGGAACAAATGGGAGAAAATACCATGACCGGACGTCAAGTTCACCAATTCGAATTCAAAGCCGATAATGCCGCGAGTCGGAATATAGGCCTGAATGTAGGTGTGGCCCGTTCCATCCTTGCTCTGCATTTCTTCCAACTGCCCTTTGCGAGACGTAAGAATGCGGACAACACCATTGGAAAATTCATCCGGTACTTCCACAAAAATCGTTTCATAGGGCTCCGTCACACGGTCTTTTTCATCACGCTTGGTAATAACGGTCGGACGGGAAACGCACACTTCGTAGTTCTCACGGCGCATCGTTTCCACCAAAACGGCAATCTGCATGGCTCCCCGGGCAGCTACGCGGAATACGCCGGCCTTGTCCGTATCTTCCACCTGGATGGAGATGTTCGTCCGGGTTTCCCGCATCAAACGATCACGAATCACACGCGACGTTACGTTCTTGCCATCCCGTCCACCGAAAGGTCCATTATTGATGGAGAATTCCATCGAAATCGTGGGGGGATCAATCGCGACAAAAGGAAGAGCATCCAACTCAGCCGTACCATTAAGAGTTTCACCGATATTGACATCTTCAAACCCGGCAAGCCCGATGATGTTGCCGGCTTCGCCGACAGCGGAATCCTGAGATCCCAGGCCGGAATACTCAAACATACGCGTCACTTTGCCCGCAACACGCATCCCGTCTTCACGCACGCGGTAGACGGTATCTCCCTTTTTGACGCTACCCGACGTGATGCGTCCGACAGCTACACGCCCCACGTAATCGTCCCAGTCGATATTGGACACCAGCATCTGGAAATCTCCTTCGGGATTGGCATCCGGAGAAGGAATATACTCAATGATCTTGTTGAGCAACGGCGTACAATCCACCGGAGGCTCCCCTTCCAAGGCATCCATGAAATAACCGTCACGGGCGGAACCGTACACAAAAGGAGCATTGAACTGCTCATCTGTCGCCCCCAATTCCAGGAAAAGTTCCAACACCTTTTCGCGCACCGCTTCGGCGTCGGCGTGGGGGCGGTCGATCTTGTTAATGACAACGATGGGCATCAGATTCTCCTGCAAAGCCTTGCGCAACACAAAGCGCGTCTGTGCCTGCGGCCCCTCAAAAGCGTCCACAACAAGGAGGACTCCATCCACCATCTTCATGACGCGTTCCACTTCACCGCCAAAATCGGCGTGACCGGGAGTATCAACGATATTGACCGTATAACCATTCCAATGGATTGACGTATTCTTGGCTTTGATCGTAATGCCTTTTTCACGTTCGAGATCCATCGAATCCATCGCCCGCTCCTGGACAGCCTGGTTGGCCCGGTAGGTACCTCCTGCTTGAAGCAATTGGTCCACGAGGGTCGTCTTTCCGTGGTCAACATGAGCAATAATGGCGAGGTTGCGAAAATGCGACGGATCTGTCATAAGGGGGCGAGCTAATAACGTGGCGGCCCTCAAGTCAAGCCTGAGGAATATTTTTTTGTGTCGTTCCCCTCTTCAATTCATTCAATCTGCCACTCTTCCACGAGATTGGAAGGCCATTCATCGAGGAACCGGGAGGGCATTTGGGAGTATGCTCCGCCATAGACCTTTGAGTTCCAGCGAGGGTAAGTTAGATACAGCTGGTCCTTCGCCCTCGTGATGCCAACGTAAAAAAGACGGCGTTCTTCCTCCAACGCATTGAGATTTCCTTCCTCCAGAGAGCGTTGATGGGGAAACATGCCGTCACACAATCCAATCAGAAACACAACGCGCCATTCCAGCCCCTTGGCCTGATGGATCGTGGATAAAGTCACCGAACCAGACCTCCCGGCTTCATCCGCAGCCTGATCCGTATTACCCAGAAGGGACATTTGCGCCAGGAATTCGTCCGTCGATTCAAACCGGTCTGCAAAAGAAGAAAGCTGGTTGAGATCCTGGCACCGTTGGTCATAGTTGTCGAACGAGGCTTGCATATACTCATCGTACATAGCCTCCACAACAGAAAAAATCATGGATGAAGGCTTAACAACTAAGCCCTCGGGAGTCAGTTCATCCAGCGTCAAGCCAAGCTGATCCCATGCTTTTCGCGCCTTGGACGGTACGGTAAACCCTGCAAGAATTCCGGATATCCTTTCGTAATCCCCGTCAGTAACAGGCTCTTCCAAATGAGCGACCCATTGTTTCCACAATCTATTGCAAGAAGCCGGCCCTATCCCCGGCAACAGAGAAACCATCCTCTTAAACGACAATTCATCACGTCCATTGACGGCAAAACGCAAAAAAGACAGAACATCCTTCACATGCGCCTGTTCGAAAAAGCGCAATCCGCTCGTAATGAGAAACGGCACATGCCGGCGCGTCAGTTCCATTTGCACATCCATGCTGTGGAAGTGAGCCCGGTACAATACGGCAATTTCCGAAGCCTCCACGCCGGATTCCATCAATTCCCCAATTCGTTGGACAACGAACATCGCCTCCATCCGAGTATCATTCAGAGCAACCAAAGCCGGAGGCATACTGCTCGCCGGACGAACGGAACGCAATTCCTTCTCGATCCGGTTCTCATTGGCGGCAATCGCCGCATTGGAAAGGTTCAGAATCTCAGGCACACTTCGGTAATTCGTCTCGATCTTGTATGTCCTGGCCGTCGGATGCTTGATCGTAAAATTCAAAATATGCCTCATATCCGCACCGCGCCAGGAATAGATGCTCTGGGCATCGTCTCCCACCACCATCATGTTGCCATCCCCATCGGCCAGCAAATCAATCATTCTATCCTGAAGGGCATTCGTATCCTGAAACTCGTCCACAAGGATATGGCGAAACTTGTTCCTATACAAATCGCGGATAAAGGAGTCCTTCTCCAACAACTCCACGGCATGGAGCAGCAAATCGTCGAAGTCCATGGAATTCGCCTCGCGTTTTCTTCGGTCGTATTCCTCTCGGATATTTAAAATTGCCTCTAAATATGGGGAATGATACGGATAATCGCATTCGACAATGTGCTTGATCCCCTCGCCCGTATTGTCCGCAAGACTGAAAATCGAGGCAATCACCTCAGCCTTTGGAAAGCGTTTATCCTTATCGCCCAAATCCAAGGATTTAATCACGGCTTTCAGCATGGATTTGCGATCATCCGAATCCATGATCGAAAAAGAACGAGTAAACCCGATTTTGTCGGCATGACGACGCAACAGACGGTTCGCAATAGAGTGGAACGTCCCTCCCCACAACGCGCTTAGATCAACGGGGACAAGTTCGCGGACACGTTCCAGCATCTCCCGCGACGCCTTGTTCGTAAACGTTAACAGAAGAATCTGACCGGGGTCAATCCCATGGTCGATCAACCATGCCACACGATACGTCAGCGTCCGCGTCTTACCGGCGCCAGCCCCTGCTATCACAAGGGCGGGCCCCGGAGGAGCCATCACGGCAGCAAGCTGCTGTTCATTGAGTTCGGAGGCATAATCAATGCCGGATATTGAGTGGGAACCATCCCCTTCCCCATTCAGCACATAACGTCTTACCATGTCAGCCTAGTCCCTCTATCCCAGCTTAAAAGTCGAGGTACATTTCAGCTCTCCTGTTTTCACTGCGCACCTCGTCGATTGTCCGGATATCCGTCCCAGGGGAATATGTCCTCCGGGGATGAGACTTCCCGAAGCCTTTAGTAGAAATCTTGTCCGGCGACACGCCGCGCTCCACAAGAATCTTCTTCACCGCCAGCGCACGGCGCTCGGATAGAGAATTGTTATAGGCATCACTGCCGACATCATCGGTGTGGCCGCTGATCTCCAATTTCTTGTTCCCTTCCATCATAATCACTTCCGCCACAATTTCCAACTGCCGCACGGAGCGCGGCGTCAATGTGTCCTCATTAAACCCGAAAAACAGAGCGATGGAATCACCACCCTTGGGATTCTTGACCAATGGAAAGTACACGGAGTCCCCATCGGAAAACCTCTTGGCATAATCATCCAGAAGACTATCCAACGCCACTTCCGTTACCATCCACTTTCCAGAAGAATTCTTTTGCATCGTCAATCCCATGTTGCCGGAGGCATCCCCTTGCGGATTGGCCAGATAGACAAGAAATCCGGCATTCGAAGTATTCGAGAACATTCCACGGATTGGCATCTTCTGGCGCAGGTGGTAATTCCCGTCTTCAAACAGGATGCAAAGCCCCGCAATCGTTGCGTCGCTCACCTTCTCCGGATCGGAGAGTTTTCTGACCATTCTGTAATCCGCTTTGAGAGAAGCACGAACAAAGTCATAGGCAACGCCCAGAGGATCGGACAACGCAATTCCCCCTCCCTTGCCATCCTGTAATTCTTCGGCAGACGGCAGATTCACATCCGAAACCACCCACTTGCCGTCTTTCCCCTGAACTAAGTCTACAATTCCTTTCGCTCCATTACGGAAGTTGAGCAGATAACGCACCTTGCCATTATCGCTACCGATTTCCGTCACCGGGGTTCCCGGATTAAGAGGCACATGCCCTTTGGATAAAGCCTTGTTAAACTCGGCGGCAGCTTCTTCACTCATGATGGAGTGCGCCACGAAATCCTCCGTCGTCATCGCCTCGCCTCCTTCGAGGACGCGCATCAGAGCATGAATCAGGTTGGACGAACTCTTCTGGATGCGGGCACTTTCAAAACGGGGGGCATTGACTTTGCCATCGTCCTGTTTGGAAGGGTTATCCACATCGACTACCGGCTGGGGCAAGACACGAGGAGGCTCTTCATTTTCAACAGGTTGAGATGCAGGAATCGGTATATATCCTTTTGGTTCCGCCCGTTTCCAAGTAAACAAGGCGACCAGGCTTCCTACAACGATAAAGCTGATAACAAATGCGATAATGGTAGATTTTTGGTTCACGGCAGAACTCCCCTTTAATGGAATACTATGATCTTATGATCTCTCTTTCAACGATTGAAGAATTTTTTCATGAATACCCTCAAATCCGCCGTTACTCATGACAAGTACGACGTCACCCGTTTGGGCTTTTTCCTTCACAAAATTGACAATGGCATCAGCCTTCGCTCCCACATAGGAGATTTTTCCAGTAGCAGCCAAATCGGCGGCGAGCATCTCTTCATCCAGTCTTTCCTCCTTAGCCACCTTTTCAGGATGGTCTACTGCCGCCACGACCGGCACGTCCGCACAAGCCATAGCTTCGGCCAGTTCCTTCTGGAAGATATTCCTGCGAGACGTATTGGAGCGCGGTTCGAACAACGCCCAAATACGGGACTGAGGATAGCGCTGGCGCAATGCCTCAATGGACTTCCGTATGGCCGTCGGATGATGGGCAAAGTCGTCAATGACGGCAATTCCGTCCACTACGCCACGTTCCTCCTGCCTCCGGGCCACGCCTAAAAACTGTTTCATTCCTTCCCGGAGCACACTCGGTTCAAGACCGGCAAACCGCGCAGCTGTCAGAGCCATGGCTGCATTATACACATTGCATTCCCCAACCATCGGCACAAAATACCTTTCTCCATCCAGAGTGAAAAACGAGCCTTCTTTCCTGCAATCGACATCTTCAATCCTCATATCGGACTGCTCGGAAAAACCAAGCGTCTTGACAGGACACGGAGGATGATCCCTCACAACTTCCATGCAATTCTTGTCATCGGCATTCACAATGGCCAGCCCATTGCGGGGAACAACACGAAGAAGACGCTTAAAACTCGTCATGATCTCCTTCTCGCTCTCATAGATATCCGCATGATCGAACTCAATGTTGTTCATGATCACCAACTCGGGCAAATAATGCAGAAACTTCGACCGCTTGTCGAAAAATGCCGTATCGTATTCATCCCCTTCCAAAACGCAAAATTCGGATTCGGTAAAGCGTCCTCCCCTCTTGAGGTTGCGGGAAATCCCCCCGATCATGAATCCCGGATTCAGACCGGCATACTCCATCAGCCAGGCCAGCATTGAAGTCGTCGTCGTCTTGCCGTGCGTTCCTGTTACCACATAGTTCCTTTTACCGCGCAGGAAATATTCCTTCATCGTCTCCGGCAGGGAGAGATAGCGTCTTCTGCTCTCCAGAACGGCTTCCACTTCATCATTGCCACGGCTCATTGCATTGCCAATCACGATCACATCCGCAGAATCCGGGACATTGTCCCCCTTGTAGCCTTCAAAAATCGTAATTCCTTCCGATTCCAGAAACGTTGACATAGGAGGATAGACCTTTTCATCCGTGCCCGTTACTTTATACCCCTTCCTGGCCATCGCTGCCGCAACCGCCCCCATGGCCGTACCACATATCCCTAAAAAGTGAAAATGCTGATTCATATATCTATAAAAAATTAACTCACTGAATTGTTAAAATTGAATGGAAGTTCCCCGGGCATCCTCCTGTTCCCGGGTTCGACGGCGCACGATACCGTCGGCTATATCGGATACGAGAGCGCCCAAAATACGGCTCAAATGGCTATCCGGACGATAATCCGCAGGAGCCATAAAATTAACCCGGTCTGATGAAGAACTCAGATTGTAACACTTGCGGAAGCTCAATCCGGACTCGTCATCGGGATTGTATACGGCTATTGCATGCCCGCCGTTATGGCGCATCACCGTAAAACACGGTACGTCCGTCGGCCCGTCTCCCACGTAAATCATATTGCGGAACGGCACAGGACGCATGTCCTCCGCCATATGGTCGTTGACGTCCTGGCTGTAATCGAGAAGCCCCTTGTTGATACGGAAAAGGAATTGCGTCTTCGTCGTATGGGAAATAACACGCTTGGGAAAATCGATCGCTCCGTTGCTCTCGCTGAATTCGCATCCGAATACCGCCTTGAAATACGGACGAATCGCTGCGCCGTCAATCAAGGCTTTCAATCCGGACGATATGATATAATACTCCAGTTTAATTCCCATCTCCCGGTGCTTTTCCGTCAAGGCCACTTCTGGAAGCCATTTGAAAAAATCCGGCAATCCCGGATAAAATGTCAGGCGTTGTCCCAAGTTCTCCAGCATGGCGTTACTGACTTGGTCCAGGCTCAATGCATCAAGCAACGCCTTCAGATATCCGAGTTCTCCATCCCATTGTTCGCGGGAAACGAATTCGTTGCAATTCTTCCAGAATTCACGAGCACTGATACCGAATTCAGGAAAGATCGCTTCGTCCTGCATGTAATGAGGACTCAACGTCTGGTCGTAGTCGAAAACGAGAGCAATAGTATTCTGGGGAACCGACATGGAGGGAGTAGAAAACATGGGGGTTACATCCGGAATTGTTCGCCAAGATACTGTTTGCGGGCTATCGGGTCATTGGCGATTTCCGAAGACGTCCCGTGCTTGATCACCCTGCCTTCAAACAGAATGTACGCCCGGTCGACAATATGAAGAGTCTCCCGGACATTGTGATCGGTGATCAGGATGGACAATCCGTCCTTCTCCCTCAATTCCATGACGATTTTCTGGATGTCCGACACGGCAATCGGATCTACACCACTGAAAGGTTCGTCCAGCATCAACAGACAAGGATTGCTCGCCAAGGCACGCGCTATGGTCAATCGGCGCTTTTCACCACCGGACAACTGGATAGCCATCGATTCGCGGATCTTGGTAATCCCGAAACGGTCCATTAATTCATCAGCCCGCAACTTACGCTGGACAGGAGTTAAATCCTTACGCGTCTCCAAAATAGCCATCAGATTGTCCTCCACGGACAATTTGCGGAAAATCGACTCTTCCTGCGGCAAATATCCCATCCCACGCCTGGCCCGCAGATGCATCGGAAGCATGGTGATGTCTTCCCCTTGGAAGACAACCTTGCCTTCATCCGGCCTCACTAATCCCGCCACCATATAAAACGACGTCGTCTTGCCGGCACCGTTGGGACCAAGCAATCCGACAATTTCTCCCGGACCGACCGTCAAACAAACATTGTCGACAACTTTGCGGGTCTTGTACGTTTTGCACAAACCGGATGCTTCGAGGAGATAATCGGGAGAATCGCTGTTCACAGAGTTATTTCCGGTTTGGTTTGTGATCTGACGAACCGAATCCGGATTTCTGATCCCGGATATTGCGTAATTTCGTCGTCCATTTACCGACGAACACCACGGCTCCGTTTTCCGTTACGCGTATGTAGGCATTGGGATCATTCGTTACCGAGTTATGCGTCATGTACTGTACCATCATCGGCAACCCCGTCATCAGGATTTCACCGGTCAGGGCATTATAGGTAGCTCGTTGTGCACGCGCCCAATAAACCTCTCCTTTGTCATCCTTGCTGTTCATGACCACATTGCCTTCCGCCGTCATCTTTTTAATCCCGTCAAAATTGACATTCAACGTATCCGCCGGAGTTTTGGGAGACAAATGCTTGCTCTCTTGACCCTTCTCCGTTCCGTCTCGGGATTCGTCTTCCTTTTTGGGTTCACCGCCTTTTTTCTCTTGAGGGGGACCTTCATGAAGGTAAACCTTAAGCTGCCGGTCGCAATCCAGATTGAGACGCGGATCACGGACTTTGACATTACCTATGTAAACAACCAATCCCTGCGACGAGTCGAAATAGATCCCTTTGTCGCAGTCAATCAACATATCCTCTGCCGAATTGATTGGCTTATCTTCCACAGCAATTGCCGGACGAGCATGCACGGCCAGAGAAATTTCAATTCCTTGCTCCTTGCAAAAATCCAGAACATCTTTGTCGATGCGGGCCGCTTCTTGTTTCAGGGATTCGTCAAGCCGTACGGTATCGTCGACAAGTTTTCCAAATGGCTTGGCATCAAATCCGGTTTCCTTTTCCAGAGCAGCTCGTTCGCCAGCCGTCAACACCCGAATATCGGAGGCCGGATAATCAACTTTTCCCGGTTCCTCCAGTTCCGTCTTGGTCGGCGCGTTCTTTTCCAGTTCCACCAAATAATCCGGGTCACCTGCAGCAAAGGACGACAGGCACATCCCGATCAAACAGGTCGTCGTTAAACTCTTTTTCATCATTGGGAATCCTTCTTCATTTTGCCCATTCGTATCCGCGATTTCACCGGTCCTTTAAGGAACCCGACATTGCGTCCGGAATGGAATCTCAATCCCGTGCCTTCCGCACGGAACCGTTCATCGTCAATAATTGTCTTTTGATCCGATACAAGGCATTCCGTATCGAAAAAATAGGAAGCGTTCAGCGTAAACATCCGGGTCATCTCATGACCGTCATCGGCAAACAGGTAGACATTCACCTTGTCTCCCGATAATTCCGTCTCGCTGATCACCTTCATCAACACCGAAGTAATCAAAGCCGTCTTACGGCGGTTCTCATACTGCGGTATACTCACGTTCGTCAACTCGCTACCCGGGGGCAGAAGATCCAATGCCGGAAATTTTTTGTCCACCGGCACCAAAGGACCGTTGTCCATAAATGGAGACGGCGTATCATTCGACAGGGAAATTCCCCCGGCGGCAACGAGCATGATAACAGTTCTGGCAACACTCTTTACCATGGTCGCGCAGCTTTGCGGATAGCTTCCAATCGAACAAGCACCCCCTCCAAAAGACGCAGGGGAATTTGGTTCGGTCCATCGGACAAGGCATGTTCAGGATCTTTGTGCACTTCCATGAACACACCGTCAATTCCCACTGCCATCGCAGCAGAAGCCAGAACGGGAGCAAGTTCACTGTCTCCTCCCGTCGTCCCGCCAAGTCCGCCGGGTCTCTGTACGGAATGCGTTGCATCAAACACGACAGGAAAACCTTCCTGGCGCATCCAGTACAATCCGCGCATATCCACAACCAAATTATTATAACCGAACGTCGTACCGCGTTCGCATATCATGAATTGCTCACACCCGAAAGCGCGCATCTTGCCAGCAATATTCACCGTATCCCACGGAGCCAGGAACTGTCCCTTCTTGATATTTACGGCCCGGCCTGTCTTGGCGCACGCTTCCAGCAAATCCGTCTGGCGGCAGAGAAAAGCCGGGACTTGGAGCATATCGACATATTCTGCGGCAATTTCCGCCTCACGGGAAGTATGAACATCCGTCACGACGGGAATATTGAGTTCTTTCCCGATTTCACTCAGGATCCGACACCCTTCATGCACACCGGGCCCCCGGAATGACGATACGGACGTCCGGTTGGCCTTATCGTAAGAAGCTTTAAATACAAGCGGGATATCCACACGGTCGGAGATTTCCTTGATGGCGCGGGCCATCTCCCAAACGAACGGTTCGGATTCGAGAGAGCAAGGGCCAAGAATGTAAAAGGGACGTTCTCCGCCTATTTCGACGGATTGAATGGAAAAGGGATTCATGCAGACAATAAATCTTCTTTCCATATCATGCCGAGATATCCCCCCCCGGTCAAGCAGAGATGCCGTCCCGTGGCTGATTCCACGAAACGGCATCCCCGGCTTTAATTTGTTCCCGACTGCGTTAGAAGTTGTAACGATA